>Ga0315314_1000141_pt1 | contig 95631 bp, 81 predicted proteins | sample TDP9_MG_FD_203631 | JGI IMG/M metagenome (GOLD analysis project Ga0315314, IMG submission 203631) | Freshwater sediment microbial communities from Lake Towuti, South Sulawesi, Indonesia - TDP9 | ecosystem: Environmental > Aquatic > Freshwater > Lake > Sediment | place: Indonesia: South Sulawesi...
CCCTCTTGTATTAGTTGCACCGCTCGCCGACGGCGGCGTTCCAGTTCTTCTGCGCTTCCTTTTGGTCTCATATATAAGGTATCGGAACATTTGCTTGCGTCACCTTAGAAAAACTGGAATCAATAATGAGTCAGACATCACAGTCGCGCTGTATGAGCGGCAAGGGCAAACTGACTTTGGCGTAGTTAAAGTAGATGCTGCTGGCAGGATTGCTGGATTTCAAGAAAGAAAAGTCCATAGTTTCTGCGTCAGCATGGGGGTCTATGTGATGAACCGGCAACTGCTTGATATTGTGCCGGACGGCATATCTTTTGGTTTTGATGACTTGATGACTGCATGTATAGAAAAGAAACGCAAAGCGATTTGTTACCGGCATGAAGGGTACTGGTTAGATATTGACCGACCCGATGATTATGCAAGATCACAGCAAGAAATTGATGATTTTATGAGAAGAGTTCTACCTGAATACGTGGCTAGATGGTAATTGGTGATTGGTAATTACCATTTTCCAGTTACCAGTTACCATTTTCCATTTACCAGTTTCCAGTCACCAATTACCAATCACCAACAAGTTAAGGCCGCATGGATGTGGTCATTTCCTATGACATAAAAATTGATGAATTGACACTATTAGGGTGTTCATTATTACAATATGCCTGTTGCGGATGCAAGCAGGCGGTTTCGCTATAAAGTCTTTGGACGAATAAGGCATTTCGCAACTGAGAGGCGGGTGAGAAACCATTGTATATGGTTCCCTCGCCTCTCTTTGTTATGGTTGAGCTCGAATCAAAGGTCTGCGGTTGAAAACTTCGTTAAACGGTTGCGGTTGCGCGACTCGTTACGGTTGCGTTAATCGTAAGACGATAGACGAAACCCCGCCTGCCGGACGGGCAGGGAGCGGCGCAACTGTTAGACGAACCTTACACCCCCGTTCCTATGGGATATTCTTCTGATGTTCTACCTGACGTTGTGAAATCTGTCCCGTCCGAGGCGGGCTGGGCCCCAAGTCGCAGAAGCACCTCGGCAGCCAGAGCCCTGTACTCAGCAGCAGCTCTACTTTCAGGTGCATAAGTCAAAATAGATTGCCCAACACTCGGCGATTCAGCCAGGGCTATGCTTCTGTGAATAACCGTATCAAATACTAAGTCCCCGAAAAGTCTCCTCACCCCTAACTCCACCCGCGTGCTCAACCTCGTTCTGCTTTCAACAAAAGTCAGCAATAGACCCGTGGTCTTCACTAAGCAAGGATGGAAACGTTTTCTAACAATGCCGATGGTCTGGAGCAAACGCCTTAGTCCTTCCAACGCATAGAAATGAACTTGAACGGGCACCATAACACCGGTACTTGCTACCAGTGCGTTGATCATCAGCAGGCCAAGAGATGGCGCACAATCGACGATGCACAGGTCATACTCATTTGCTACCGCTCTAAGTTGCTCACCCAATACCAATTGTTTTCCCAGTACCTGACGTAGTTCTATTTCCGCGCTTCCGAGCAAGGTATTACTCGGTACCAGGTCAAGTAATTTGAGCGACGTGCTGGTTATAACCGCCGACACCGGAACCAGCGGGTTGGTCAGAACATCATAGATCGTTTTATCCCAGCCGTCCGGATTGAACCCACATCCCAAGGTAGCGTGTGCTTGCGGGTCGAGGTCAACTAACAAGACGTGATTTCCCATCGCAGCCAAAGCCGCTGCAATATTGATAGCGGTGGTCGTCTTACCACAACCACCTTTCTGATTTGCCACTGTTACTATTCGCATTTAAATAATAAAACTTAGCCGATTAACACCGCTTTTCTAATCAGTCTTTTGCAAAGATGTGACCGGTTGCCCAATCTCCCTTTTGGCATGATGACAAACCGTGCCGGCAATTCCATTTACTATGACACCCATCCTCGAATGACCCTCTTGCATGAGATAGCTTAGTTAGGAAAAAAGCAGCTTTCTCACCACGTCTCCTTGATGCCACTTTTGCCTAAAGCATACTGGATTGAGAGACGATGTCAAGAAAAAAATAGACGTGCGATTTATTTCATTGCTTCACAGAAAGCCCCGTGAGATAACGCAGTGCTATCTCACGGGGTAAGCTATCGCAATTTATTTCTGCAAATACGTAGTTTCCACAATTGACAACTTTCAGGAAAGTGCATAATCTAAAACATAAAGTAGTAGTTGAACATCTATTTTACCTCTGGTGAGATAGCACTGCGTTATCTCACGGGGTTTACGGAGCGAAGGGTTGAGTTTCTATCTGTCCGGCTACGGCTCGGCGCTCCGCCGAGACAAGTCGCCTCGTTAATAGCTTAACCAGACACCTACTACGGATGGAGGTTCGCTAATCCCCGCCCAGCGCTGGGCGGGGGAAATGTTCAGGAGGGACAAATGACCTTAGCACTAAGCACGGAACTATTCTCCCAAAGCGAATGGTTACAGATAACTTCCGACCTTTGCTTATCTCCAAGACAAGCCGATATAGCCAAATGTATCCTCTCGGGCTGCTCTGATAAACAAATTGCCACGGAACTGCGCATATCTGTGGCGACCGTCCGCACACATCTGAGTCGGCTTTTCTCGAAATTCAATCTGCAAGACCGCAGCGAACTTATTCTTTTTGTGTTTAGCTATTTTCGTGAGGGTTGTAAAGAAAATGGCTGTCCACACTGCCAACGACATCACAATTGACGACTTGTCAGGATAAGGATGCTTGTGATATTTAATGGGCTTAAACAAAACCCTGCCCACAGGTGGCAGGGCTAAACGCTCGTTGCTTGAGCCCGTAGACAAGAGATAAACAAAACAAGGAAGACAGTGATCAAGAAAATACAAGGATGTTGCCATGATTGTTTGATTGCATTTATACCCAACTGCTCTCATTCTCCTTCTCCTCCTTCAGAAAGCCCCTGCTTTTGATTCGCCACACAAGCGTTTCACAAACAGGGGCTTTTTTACTTGTCTGACGACAGTCAAGATTTGCTCGCAAATCCTGTTTGGTCTTAAAATGGGGAAAGCAAAGATGAATTCAGAATAATGAATAATGAATTTCGAAATTCGAAATTCGTTGTTCGATATTCGATATTCAATTTGAGCCTTGTAGCGCTGGGCTGTTTTATGCAGCCCCGTGAGATAAAATTCCAGGGTCTTTTTATGAACCTTAAGCGTGTTATCTCACGGGGGTGCGGGGTTGAAAATGGCTGAAATGAAAAACAGGTCTTTATCCCTGCGACCTGTGCAGTTCTGTTATGTGCGCTTGCAGGGCCGCATTGTCCGCAATATATTCCTCTATAGCCTGGCCTGTTGTCTGGTCTGGCGTAGCTTTCATCTGGGGCAAAGTCTTCATAAAGGCAATAAAGTCTCCGATATGGACCTTACACCTAAGCGGTTTTCGTTTTCGCATATACCGTATTGGGCCGTCGGGTTCTAACAACTTGCTCAATGCCGATAGAGTAATTTTTCGGTTTGCAAATTCCGCCAGTTTTACCGCATCTGAGTTCATGATGTAGTCGGGGGCATCATCAATCCATGGCTGCTCCTTACTCTCGGTCTTAGATTCCCGGTCAGCCTTGCGCTCGCTACGAATCATCCAGGCCAGCTGCCGTAAGTACTTGGCAGATTCATGCGCTGCTTCTCTGATATGCTCGAACTCCCAGTGCAGCTTCTGGCCCTCAGCTCCGCTAAGCTGACTGAGCGTGAAATCCGGGCTCGGCCATTTGGCCTGCGGCAGCTTTAGAGCTTCTTCTTCCAATTTTCGCAGTCGCTTCACGACCAAAAGGACATTCTCCATAAACCTGTCGGCATGAGCTGGTGTCTTATCAAACTCAAGCCACCGCTGTACTACCTCAAGGTTTGCTCGCCTGAGGTCTCGTTCTAAGGTATGACTATAGGGAGGATACAGTGGAAGGTCAGATATTTTGCTTAGTCGCTCCAGTGCATCAGCTAAATGTATGACTGCATCAGCACAAATACTCCGTGGCTCTATCATCGCTCCCCTACCTTTATATTTACGTCTCCAGCATGTGAGTATCTCATCCTCGAATAAGCAGCAAATTCTAACTATTAAAAGCAGTAAGATCGGATGTAGCTCCCAGACCAATAACTATGACAAGCAATCGTAATCGCGTCAATTCATTAATTGTGATGTCGTTGACGATGACGACCCGCCTCCGGTTAGATGGTAACTGGTTAAATGGTAAATGGTAATTACCAATTTCCAATCTCCAATTACCAGCCCGCCCAGCGCGGGCGCTGATCCGGCAGTCACGCTTTGTATGTCATAGTAAACCATCAACAGTGTATTTATGCGAAATAAGCAGTTTCCACAATTGACAAGTTCTTGGAAAGTGCTTTATTAAACAGTAACCGGTTGAGTTTCTATATCTGTCCGGCTACGGCCCCTAAGGGGACGAGTCGCCTCGTTAATAGCTTAACCAGACACCTACTACGGATGGAGGTTCGCTAAGCCCCGCCCAGCGCTGGGCGGGGGAAATGTTCAGGAGGGACAAATGACCTTAGCACTAAGCACGGAACTATTCTCCCAAAGCGAATGGTTACAGATAACTTCCGACCTTTGCTTATCTCCAAGACAAGCCGATATAGCCAAATGTATCCTCTCGGGCTGCTCTGATAAACAAATTGCCACGGAACTGCGCATATCTGTGGCGACCGTCCGCACACATCTGAGTCGGCTTTTCTCGAAATTCAATCTGCAAGACCGCAGCGAACTTATTCTTTTTGTGTTTAGCTATTTTCGTGAGGGTTGTAAAGAAAATGGCTGTCCACACTGCCAACGACATCACAATTGACGACTTGTCAGGATAAGGAGGCTTGTGATATTTAATGGTTCGACAGGCTCACCATCCTGAGCTTGCCCGCCAGACGTAAGGCGGGCGAGTCGAAGAATTGGCTTAAGCTGGCCCCCGATCAAGTCGGGGGTTGAGCTCATAAATAGATATAGATAGTAAGAAAAAAGAGGAGCTAAAATGATTAATCTAAAACAAATACTGTTTGTGTTTTCTTTTATTATATTGTTCACACTAATTTGTGAAACTACCGTTACAGCGTCACCACTCCAAGACGCAATCGACGAAGCTCTTGCCTTGATAGACGAGGCTATCAATGAAGCTCTTGCTGTGATCGAAGAGGCAATCGACGAAGATCCTGCTGTAACTTATGAGGCATTCGACGACGCTTTTGCTCTGATAGAAGGAGCAATTGACGAAGCTGTTGCTCTGGTCGACCAAGCAATCGAAGAACAAGTACAACTAATTGACGAACAAACAATCGACGAAGATTTTGCACTTCCCGCGGAGGGATTCAACGAAGATATCAAAAACACAATCGAAGCAATAGCAGGTAGACTAACACAGAACCAGGTCAATGTTTGTGTATGCCAGAATACTTCTTGTAGATGCGAGGCTACTTGCTGTGAATGCGAGGCTACTTGCAATGAATGTGAAGCTACCTGGCCGGAGGAAGAAGATTGCACCGGCTCCATCGTTGCCGGGATGGTTAGTGCATACGAAATAACAGATGATTACAACTGCCTTACTTGCGCCGAACAGAGAGGCAATGACATTCTTTCTACCGCTGACGGCAGTTTCTGCGGTGGCGAAGTCTTTGCTCTGTGCTGTTTGAGTCAGATATCCAGTGACCCATCGGACAATCCGTGGAGGACGTCGGTGAGCGATTTCTATCAAGATGTGAAGAACAGTGTCGGCGGGACGGAGGGTTACATCTATCAGTTCGCACGCCTGAGGCGGGCTGAGCCATCTACAGAGGTGTTCCTCCTGGCGTACTATGTCGTTGCGGCTTACTACGTGGACGCCCAAGATAAGGAGATCTGGAGAGAGGCGTTGATTAACTACTTGGCCCAAATTGACGATTACAGCTCCGATTTTCCGGTAATGGCTCTGGGTATAGCCACGTGGGCACTGGCGACCACCGGCCCCCTTGATGACACACTCATTGATCCATCTGGAATAGGCGCCGCTTACTGGAGCGGTAAAGAACTGGCGGATCTGCCTATTCTTATTCTGAGCCACCAGGTAGCGGATGGTGAACTTTATGCGGGCAGCTTTTATCGGCGATTTGACCATAGTGACGACGGCTCAGACTGCTGTGTAAGCGGCTATACCGAAGATGCAATATTTGCCACGCTTGGCCTTATTCGCGCTTCTTGGGGCAATCCAGCTTTGCGCTTAGACGCTGCTATTCATGCCGCATGTCAGGCCCTTTTAGGCGCTGTCAATAGTGACGGTAAAGTTGTTGAGCACTTAGGACTGCAGGATTCAGATTGTTTCAGCTGTGGGGGAAAAATGCTGCTGGTTCTTGGTGACGTCCTCGTTGGCAATGACATCATAATTGACGACTTGCAAAGGATTAAGATTAATTGTAATACTTGCGGTGATTCGTTTTAGTTCGGACTGGATAGGGTGATGTTTCTGCGCTAAACCCTACCGCGATTATCAGCGATTTCCGTATCGAATTCGCTGAAAGGTTGAGGATGGATGCTCACAGGGCAATACAAAGGATTGGTTTAATTGCCGCCGTCGCGGTAGGGTTTAATATTTCTACCGCCGGCTCGGTTCAAAAGTTCTTAATTGTAATTTATGGAGGAACAAAAGAGGTAATAACAGGAAAGTAAATAATGTTTGCTTTAAGAAGTTAGGTGTTAGTTGTCGAGTTGTGAAATGTGGAAGATAAAAAAGTTAACGGATTGGAAAGGAAGAATGATGAAAAGGCTAAGGAAAGCAAAACTTGCGATGTCGGTGTCCTTGCTGATTGTGTTTGCCAGCTTGTGTGATGCGCAGGGCAGTGGCACTGACCACGCACCGGGTGACGGGGTTTCAGTAAATACTACTGACGTATTGAACACTGATCAGACGCAAATTCAGAGTGTATTTGGGCCAGGTTATGCCAATGCTGCAAGCGGTGATGCTTATGCCGAAGGTGGTGAAGGTGGTGCAGGTGGTGAAGGTGGTGACGCTAGTTCTATTGCCTACAGTGGCGGTTCAAGTTCTGGTGCTATTGCCAGCCTCAGTACCACCTCAATTTCAAAATCGCCCAAGATCCGGATACCGCCACTTTCTGTGATCCCCCCTTATCTGCCCTATTGGACCCATGGAGGATGGGGAGCTGTAAACGCTTACTTTCCTAACGGACCAAGTAGTAATGACACAGTGTATGAACGGACATTTAATCCCCACGACCCCGATGACATGAGAGATCTGCGAGGTGTTTTTGATTCACTATCTTATAGCGGACTGCTTGAGGCTTTAGGAGGGGTATTCAATAGTGTTCGGGTCGTATTTGGGGGACCTGATAATTTCCATCACGGTAAAGGATTTGAAATAGCAAATGCCTTTATTCGTGATCGCAGACCCGAAGGAAAACCTCTTTTAATGTTTATTGACTCCAATGTAGATAGAAAACTTCTAAACAAAGCAGGTTACGCTTATGTGGGAAAAGTAAGTTTGGAAGGCGAGGTAGATCGCAACTGGGACCAGGTCTACGATGCTGCAGTAGCGGAAGCCTTGCCGTGGGATGTCGATGTCCTGCTTATCTCTGGCGGCATGAAAGGTGTCACCGTAGGCTCGAATATCTCTTTTCCGGGGGCTGGTTATGGCTATAGTCAAACCAATTATTCTCTTTCTTTATTTGGAGCTACCTCCAGCGGAATCACAGAAGGAAAGGGAAAGGCCATGGTCAGCGCAGAAGGTTATAGGTATTGGCCACAGGCCCTAATTAAAAGGAGAATCCCCAAGGCCCTCTACGATAGAATCCATGCAAAGCCCCCAAGCCCCAAGGGTGAAGAAACGGCACAGGAAATTCAGCAGCCTACGACAACAAAGCAACAGCAAGCTGGAGTGAAAGTAAGTCGAGAGCTCTTTGAACTGGCAGGATTCGAACAGAGCCAGGTGCAGAATTTGATAATAGAGTAAATCCTGTATAAAAAAGAGACGTCTCAAGGAAAACTCTAAATATGGCAATTTTTAAGGGGGGAGAAAGGAGGCACCTATAGAAACAAACAAAATAGGTTTTTAGATCAAAAAAGAATATAGTTTTTTCTATGCTGTTGTGATTGCTAATGCGTAGTTAGCAATCGAAACGGAATGTCAACAGTAAAAAAGAAAAGGAGTTCTAAAAATGCTTAGCAGATTTACAATTTCAGTAGTAGTTGTTTTGTTAGTTTCCGCTGGCGCCTCCGCGGACCCTGTTGGGGGCATTTTCCAGTTCGACAACTTCACCGTGGGTTTAGACACCGTCATCGGTTTATTCCAGGGACAAAATCAGGCCATTTCGCTGCAGAATATTAGTCTTAACAAGTCTAACGTTGGGGATGCGCCTCATCCGACGGTGGCCTGGCAGAGCACAGTGGCTTGTCTGCAACAGAGAGCACGGGCCGAAAGCTCGTCCGGCATTGTTGACGTCCTGGGATCCCTCCAGGCTGGTGGTGCCCAAGACCAGGCTATTAGTCGCGGCGTTGGGCCAAAGGTCCAGTTGCAGGGACTTGGCCTGACAGGAACCCAAGTCATAGTCAAGGCTGGCGGCTTCGGATCTGCAGATACCGAGCAGAGAGCTACGTTGAATGAGGCCCAAACTGGTACCAATACTGGTGGGACCGTTGTCGAAAATATGAATGTCAATCTTGGCCAGACTGCGCTTCTTGTGGGTCAACCAACGTCTACCGGCACGGTTGCCAACCATGCTACTATCATTGCGAATCAGGGTCAACAAAGTTATTAAGCGGACAGCAGGATTAATGCTGGCAGAACCTTTTATGATTGCATCGCTGGGAGCCCCGGCACGCCGGGGTTCCCTTCCATCTGATTGCCGTTTCGCCAGCTTAGTTCTGCAGTTCGAAACACTTGGACGGATATGGTGATGTGAAGAGAAGCCAACTGCAGTTTTTATCGATTGCTTTGATTCCAGCTACCTGGTCTGCCAGAGTGTGGTGGAAAACAAGTGTAAAAATCCGGTCTTGATGAAAAGGAGTTCTAAAAATGCATAAAATGCATAAATTTTCTGCAGTTTCTATGGTGCTTGTCTTTCTGCTGTCGTCCTGGTCCTTTGCTGACGTTGGCCAGATACAGACCTTCATAATTGGCGGAGACAACAGTCTTGGCCTGATAGAAGGAGCTGGTGCAGCTGCGAATGCAAATCTAATGACAGTCGAGCTTAACCAGCTAACCACCGATGATGGTAGTGGCGTGACGGCCCTTCAATTCCAGGTCGGAGCTGTTATCCAGGGTGCAAATGCTGCAGGTGGGTATGGCCTTCTTGGCGCTGTTCAAGATGGCCAAGCCGTGGGAGCACAAGTACAGACGATACCACCAGGCGAACAGTTGCAATACCTCAATGCAGAGCTTCCACAATTGGTCTTCAAAATCGGGGGCATAGGCGCTGCTTTAGGTGTCCAGAGCTTCACGGGCGTACAGGTTCAGCACATCTTGACCCCATTTGGAATCAGTGCTAATGTTCAGTATATGGGCGTCGCCGCGATTGACGGCATTGGCGGCGGGCCAAATAATAATAGTATCCTTAGCAAAGGTATTAATATCAGCGGCGGACAACAGTTCAGGTAGTTGATTAACAGGTAAATACAGGACAGCAGAACGAAAAAACCTTTCTCACGGTTTAGTCTGCGGGGAGTCTTAAGGTCAATCTCCTGCTTTAAGGAGGTGCATAATCTAACCTTAAGGCTCCCCTTTTTGTCAATTTATCGCCATCCAAAAAGTCATTCAAAAATCGCTGCTGAACAAATCGGCAAAAAACTATCTGTGGGGGCGAAAGCAAATAAGAACAATCCGAATGTCCGCAGTGTTGATCTACTACGAAATAAAGAGTTTCCCCTTAATTTTCTTGCAACAGTAGCCTAATTTGTGTAAAGTAAAAACAAACTTTGGGAATTTTCGACTTATAATCCTGAAAAGTGTCTAAAGTGAGCTAAAGTGCCTAAAGTGAGCTAAAGTGACACTTATGTGTCATCCTGAGGCGAAGCCGAAGGATCTGGTCGACGAAAAGCAGATTCTTCGCTTCACTCAGAATGACAGCTTTGCTGTCATTTTAGGCACTCCAAACTTTAGTTCACTTTTCAAGTAAATTGAAAATAGTAAATTTCAAATTGGTTGTGGGCCCGTAGCTCAGCGGTAGAGCAGTGGACTCATAATCCATTGGTCGTAGGTCCGAATCCTACCGGGCCCAGTTTTGTAGGGTCTGAAACTGGCGCGTCTTTTCCAGGCCGCCGCGGGAACCCTACGGCATAAAGTTTCTTCATCGTCGCAATATAGAGCACGCCATTGGCAGCGATGGGCGAGCTAACAATGGGACTATCCAGCTTAACTGAACTGATAACCCTCTTGTCTCTGGTGGCAGCAAATACCCAGAAATCTCCCTGACGTGTGCCGACGTAGACCTTCCCATCAGCCACAAGCGTGCATCCCCATATCTCTCCCTTCGTTTCGTGTGTCCAGCAGGGCTGGCCGGTCTCGGCATCCACGCAGTGGACGAATCGCCCGCAATCGGCTACAAAAACCAACCCATCGTGAAAAGACGGCGTAGAGCAGCAGTGGCGCTGCAGCGGGTAGGACCAAACCTCCCCTTTGTTCGTGGAGACAGCGGTCTTGGTCGCGTCGATGCACTTCAGCCAGGCTTGATGTTTGCCCCACCAAATGTCACCTCCAACCGTCACATACAAGCGATTTCCATGAAATACGGGCATGCTCTTAATATTGCTTGGGCTCTCGCGGCGGTTTCCTATATATTGGTGTATGTTCGTTTTGGGCGCTGTCGGATCACAATCGAACCGCCAGAGTCTCCTCAGATTTTCTACCGTCCCTGCGGCTGGAGCAGACTGCAAGGCTTCGAAAGCATAGCACACACCATCTCCGCCGCAGAACAATACCTGCTCTTGACCGTTCATGTTAGCCAGTGCCGGCGACGACCAGGTGCTATGGAATATCCGCGGACCAATTTGCTCGGCATCTTGAGCCACAAGCCGGCCGGTTGCCTTGTCGAGCACAATAAGGCTCGGCGCGTCGGGAACCTGGACGCCGCTGTGGTCGCTCTTAAGGCCATTGCTCGTGTTGACGTAGAGGAACTGCCCGTGTAGAAGGATCGAGCTATGAGCTGCATCGTGCGGACGAACTCCTACCTCGGCAGGTATGTCGAATAACCAAATAATGTCGGCGTCGATACTGGTGATCTCCATCGGCTCAGAGCCGGGAGGGGCCATGTGCCTGCCTTCATCGCGGTATGGTCCATTGTTGCCGTCTGCCTGACCGTTGAGGTCGAGGCACAATACCTCATCGCGGTTGCTTACTACATAGACCCGGTTGCCCTCAATAGTAGCTGACGAGACAATACCTACTCTGGGCCAGTCCAGGTATGGGTCGCTTCCCAGCTTGGGGACGACAAGCTGCCAGCAAAAGCTGCCGTCGTTGGCGTTCAAGCACAATAGCACCCCGCGGTCGCCCTTGTGCCGAGGGTCACGTGGGTTGTCGTTGTTTGTGCCAATCAGCACCTTGCCGTTGCCCACTACCGCAGTAGAGTAGGTCTCCGTACCCAGCGGAACTATCCACTTGATGTTTTTTCCTGTCACTGGATCAAAGGTTTCGGGCAGGCCGGTTTCGCCCGATACCATGTTCCGGGAATACCGCTGGCCCCACTGTAGCTGGTCATCCGCAAAAACAGCAGAGACAATGACCAAATTATAGAAAAGGACTCGAACCCCTAACTTCCACGTTGAGCTTAGCTCTTTCAACATAAAATCATTTTACTAATGAGCAATGGAGCCAATGAGATTCGAACTCACGACCTCTTGCATGCCATGCAAGCGCTCTCCCAACTGAGCTATGGCCCCAATCGATTTACTATTTTCTATTTTCAATTTACTATTTTTCAGCAGTACAATAAATAATAATAGATTAAATTGTCAAAGTCAATAGTAAACCTTAAATGATTAAAAGACAAAAGATACTTATAACCGGACGTGTGCAGGGCGTCGGCTTTCGGCCAGCGGTCTACAGAATAGCCCGAGCGCTGAGCCTTTCCGGCTTCGTCTATAATGACACCAAAGGTGTAACCATCGAATTACAGGGCCAAGAAGAAAAAATAGCTGAATTCTTAACCCGTCTGCAGTCCAATGATAAACCACCTTTGGCAGACATAAAGTCCTGTAATGCGGTCGATATACCCATAGTAAGGGACGAAGATAGATTCGTCATCGAAACCAGCGACGCTGAAGGAACCGCACTATCGCAGGTAACCGCTGATATAGCTACCTGCCGAGATTGTCTGGCTGAGCTGGCCGATAAAGATGATTTTCGCTGCGGCTATCCGTTTATAAACTGCACTAATTGCGGGCCGAGATATTCCATAGTCAAAACCATTCCTTACGATAGGCCTAATACTACGATGTCGGAATTTGCGATGTGCGACAGGTGCGCTGCTCAATACACAAATGTCACCGACCGGCGTTTTCACGCCCAGCCCGTTGCCTGCAGCGCATGCGGGCCAAAAATCTGGTTGGCAGATAGTTCGGGAAAGGCAATAAAAACGGAGACCGAGGATGTCGCCGCTGATGCGGCAAGGTTGCTTCGGTCGGGAAAGATTGTTGCTATAAAAGGCATCGGAGGATTTCATCTTGCTGTCGATGCACTTAATGACGAAGCAGTCCAGAGACTCCGGCAGCGCAAAAGGCGAGACCATAAACCCTTCGCTATGATGGCCGATTCGATTGAAAAGATAAAAGAACACGCACAGGTCAGTGAACTGGCAGAAAAGCTCCTAAAAAGTCCCCAAAGCCCGATTGTCTTGCTGCCAAAAAAGAAAGATTCCGGCATAGCCCCGTCCGTTGCAGAGGGTGTTGACACCTTCGGTTTTATGCTGTGTTATGCTCCGCTGCATTATTTACTCTTTGAGCAGGAAATAGTGGTTTTAGTGATGACAAGCGGCAATATTTCTGATGAGCCGTTGATTTGCAAAAACCAAAAGGCTCTGGAGCGACTCGGCGGCATAGCCGATGCCTTTTTGATGCATGATAGAGAAATTTTTAGGCAGGTTGATGACTCAGTAGTCCATTTTATTGACGAGAAGCCGGTGCCTTTGCGAAGAGCCAGAGGATATGTGCCAACCCCGATATTTATGGAGGTAAATTCGCCGGTAGATATTTTCGCAGCAGGGGCGGATATGAAAAATACCTTTTGTTTTGCAAAGCAGAATCAGCTTATCTGTAGCGAACATATCGGCGACCTGGAGGATGCAGGGGTCTATCATCACTATATAGATTCGATCGAGCACCTACGGAAACTATTTGAAGTTGAACCGAAAGTTGTGGTCTGCGACCTTCACCCAAGTTATCTATCCACGCGGTACGCACTTTCGTTATTCGGCCTGCGAGTTATCCAGGTTCAGCATCACTGGGTCCACATTGCATCGGTTTTAGTTGAGCACGGCCTCGTTGGGCCGGTTATCGGCATCACGTGTGACGGCACCGGCTATGGGATAGATGCTGCGATTTGGGGCTGCGAGTGCATGATTGCATCTTTAGAGAAATTTGAGCGTTGCGGACACCTAACTTACTACGACCTGGCCGGTGCAGATAAAGCCAGCAAAGAAGCAATAAGACCTGCTCTATCGTTATTAAGAAGGGCTTATGGAAGTGAATTTACCTTACAAAAATTTGACTGGCTTCTTGAGCGAATTGAAGCTGAGCCGAATAATAAATCGAAAATCGAAAATCGAAAATCGAAAATTATATTGGAGCAGCTCGACAAAGGCATTAATTGTGTAAAGACGTCCAGCTTAGGCAGGGTTTTCGATGCAGTTGCTGCAATGCTCGGCCTGGGTAGCTACAATTACTTTGACGCGCAACTTCCAATGGCTCTGGAAGCGGTTATTGAGGATGGTATTGAAGAGCATTATGACTTTGGACTTATAAGTATAGCCGATGAGCCGTTGCAGCTTGATTTGGATAAGATGATAAGGCAGATAATAGCCGACATTCAGAAAGGCTTGTCACCAGGCGTTATTTCAGCAAAATTTCATAACACAATTTCTATCGCCTTTCTGGCGATGGCTAAACAAGCAAGAGAAAATACCAAACTCGAAACCGTTGCATTAAGTGGTGGCGTGTTTTGTAATCGATATTTGACAAATCGCTTGATTAAACTATTGAGAAAAAACGATTTCCGCGTATTATTTAACCGAGAGATTCCATCTAACGATGGCGGAATCTCCGTGGGCCAGGCTGCAATTGCCACCTATATCATGACCTGTGACCCGGATCACAAGAAACAAGTCATAAGGGACGTATAATGTGTTTGGCGATACCAGCAAGGATAGTAGAGCTAAATAAAGATAACGCGGTTGTCGACGCGATGGGCAATAGCTTCCGAGCTAAGACCACGCTGCTTCCGGAAGCCAAATTGGGCGATTTGGTGCTGATACATGCTGGTTTTGCCATCTCACTTGTTGACGAAGAAGAAGCCAAAAAAACCTGGGAACTTCTGGCTCAAATAGCCAACTTTGAGGAAACGCCGAATAAAGTTTCAGGATAAGAAGGTATATGAGTATGTGAGTATGCCAGTAAATAAGTAGCGTGCTATGCTTTATCTCATATACTTATATACGCATATACTTTTATACAAAAAAATGCTTGATAGGATTTATAACGCACAGAATCTGATAGATAATGCCTGCAAAAGATTGCGCCGGCAAATCAACATAATGGAGGTTTGCGGCACTCATACCGTTTCTATCTTTCGCAACGGCATAAAATCAACCTTGCCAAAGAAGTTGAAGCTCTTATCCGGGCCTGGCTGTCCGGTTTGTGTCACCGACCAGAGCTACATTGATATTGTCCTACAATTAGCAGACCGTGACGACTGTTTAATCGCCACTTACGGCGATATGGTTCGCGTTCCCGGCAAAGATGGCTCGCTCGAAACAAAACGCACAAAAGGCAATGTCAAAGTCGTTCTAAGTAGCGTTGATGCCCTGCAATTGGCAAAAGACAATCCCGACAAAATAGTGGTCTTTATCGCGGTTGGCTTTGAAACCACCGCGCCGGCTACGGCTGTGGTAGTAAAAGAAGCGGTTGAGGAAAAAATTGACAACTTTTGTGTTTTAAGCGGGCACAAGCTGGTTGTGCCTGCAATGCGGGCACTACTATCTGGAAAAAATCATAATATAGATGCCTTTCTATGCCCCGGCCACGTCAGCGTGATAATCGGCTACAAGGCTTTTGCTGAGATTGTGCAGGATTTTGCTCGGCCATGTGTGGTAGCTGGTTTTGAACCATTGCAGATAATCGAGGGCCTCGCTGAAATCTGTCGGCAGCTTGCAGCAGGCAAAGCGGAACTAAAATCAGTATACACCGCCGTCGTCACCGAGCAGGGAAATACAGCCGCTCAAAAAATGATTGCGAAATATTTTGAGCCGGCGGACGGCTACTGGCGAGGCCTGGGAAAGATTCAAAAAAGCACGCTGAAACTAAAAGATAAATTCAGCCGGTTCGATGCCTTCAAGCGTTTCAACATAACCGAAACACCGAGTGAGGATACCACCGGCTGTCGATGTGGCGAGGTGCTGTGCGGACTGATTGAGCCGCCGCAATGTCAGTTATTTGCAGAAACTTGTACCACCCAGACGCCGGTCGGCCCGTGCATGGTAAGCTCTGAAGGGACCTGTGCGGCCTGGTTCAAATATAGCAGAGAAAGAAAACGCGACTAATGAAAACAAATAAACACGACAGGATTTTACTTGCACACGGCGGTGGCGGCCAGTTGATGGGTGAATTGATCCGACACCACATTCTGCCGAGATTCAAAAATGACACTCTCGCCGAGTTAGGCGATTCGGCAAAATTAAATCTTACCTCCAAATCGGTGTGTTTCACCACGGATAGCTACGTTGTTAAGCCGTTGTTTTTTAATGGCGGCGATATAGGAAAACTTGCTGTTTGCGGCACGGTAAATGATTTGGCGGTCACGGGGTCAAAGCCGGTTGCCTTGGCTCTGTCACTTATAATCGAAGAAGGCTTTGAATTTGACCTGCTGGAAAAGATTTTAGACAGTATCAGTGAGCAGGCTCGCCAAAACGATGTCAATATTGTAACCGGCGATATCAAGACCATTGAAGCAGGCGCCATCGATAAAATTTTTATAAACACCGCCGGACTTGGCGTGAGACTGCCCGGAGTTGATCTGAGAATGGATAAAATCGCCGTCGGTGATAAAATTATTATCAGTGGCACCATCGGCGACCATGGGATGACAATTATTTCGCAGCGAGAAGATATTAAATTTCAATCGTCTTTGAAAAGCGACTGTGCCGGCCTTGCAGGTCTGACTTGTCAAATCCTTGAAAACACAAATGGCGTAAAATTTATGCGTGACCCGACTCGCGGCGGATTAGCTGCAACACTGAACGAGATATCAAGAGCGACTGGACTAAGCATCGAAATTCGCGAGGCTGACATCCCGGTCAAGCCAGCGGTACAAGCCGCAGCCGACATGCTCGGCTTTGATGTGCTCAATATCGCAAATGAAGGTAAATTCGTCGCAGTGGTTTCACCTGAATCAGCCGATAATTGCTTAAGCATTTGCAAAAACCACACGCTGGGAAAAGATTCAAAAATAATTGGCGAGATTGTGCAAACTCGTGATGTGCCCACGGTGGAGCTTATAACTAAGATCGGCGGAAGGAGAATCGTACAAATGCCATACGGACGCGAGCTTCCGAGGATATGCTGATGCACGAAACGATGATAGCCCAGAGCCTGTTAGCTGCCATATCAGAGCAGGCAAAAAAACAAAATGCAAAACCAATAAGTGCCAAAATTAGCTGTGGAATGGTTAATGCGGTTAATGATGAAATACTTTGCTTTGCCTTTGAAGCTGCCGCTAAAGGCACGCCCTGCGAAGGCCTGCGTTTGGAGATAGAACATAAGGCAAAACCGGATGCTCCGCTGCTGCTGGAAGAAATAGAGTTTGAATCGGACTAAAAATGCGGACAAAAAGAAGTATTGTTAAAAAAATTCTCAGCGCAAACGAAGAATACGCTCTTGAAAATAGTCGCTTCTTATCCGAGCGAAAAAAATTGTGCCTTAATATGATTTCATCTCCCGGCTCGGGCAAGACTACGATTCTTTATAGAACAATAAGTGACCTAAAAAACAAGGTCAGGATTGGCGTGATTGAGGGCGATATCCAGACTGACTTGGACGCCAAAAAAATCAGAGCAACCGGAGCACCGGCTGTTCAAATAAACACCAACGGAGCATGCCATCTCTCGGCGGCTCAGATAAGCACGGCATTAAAACGATTGCCACTCGATGATTTGGATTTGATTTTCATAGAGAACGTCGGCAATCTGGTTTGTCCATCAGCTTTTGATTTGGGCGAGGCCGGTAAAGTAGCAGTATTGTCGGTGCCGGAGGGCGATGATAAACCTGCCAAGTATCCTGCGCTCTTTGCAAAGTCGAAGGTTCTGCTGATAAACAAAATCGATCTGCTGTCATTAGGCAGTCAGGTAGATTTTGATATCGAGCGGGTGAAAACCGATGCCCGCAAACTAAACAAAGGTATTGAAATTTTTCCCATATCAGCCAAAACAAGCGAAGGCATGAACGATTGGTATAACTGGCTGCTGAAAGCGATAGAACATCAACTCAGATTTCCACCCGCAGGCAGGCCTGCGGGCTAACCGGTTTTGCCGTGACGACGGACGTATTCTATTTTCTGCTCGATTTGTTCGCTGCTGAAACAGAATCGTTTGTCAAAACCGCGGGTCCATATCCTTTTTGTTAATCCCATTTTTTTCAAAGCGCTGGTCGCCACATTTTTATACCTGGACACAGTATTCTCTATTGACTCATTGCCTGAGCTGGCTACAAGATGAATATGATTCGAGCAAACTGCCAGCGCAAGTATCTTCTGCCCGATTCGCTCTGCCTCTTTGAGCATCGCATCTTCGACGACTCTTTTCTGTTCCGATGTCAGACGAACAATCTCGAACTTTTGCAGTTTTTTGTTTGCCGTTTCAAGTCTTACATCTGCCTGCAATATCTTTCCATCCTGCACATATCCTCTTTTATCGCCCTGCAGCCATGTTCCATACGTTGTCCACGTTACCATATACCCTATCATTTTTCCCATAATACCAATGGCATCACCTAACCTGTCGATATGCAACCGTTTAGCCCCCAAGCCTGCTTGGGGGTTTTACTACTGAAATTACCATTCACTGTCAAACCTACCCTATGCAAGTTCACAAGACGCGGCAGCTCGCCAAGGCAGCGTCAAGAACCATCAACTCAGCCTGAAATAGGTAGCTGTCCCTACGTGATAATGAGTCCGGATAGAACAACGAGTTAAGGACGGTCATAAACCTCTGATCGCCCTGAAACCTTGCCAAGTCTGACCAGCCGCGCAGCGATTGCGCCCTTGGTACGACAATGATTCACGGCAATTTGCTTCAAAGGTGCACAGCTATCAAATGCTTCAACCAGCAACCGATCCTCTTGTTCGCTCCATGGTTTTCCAGCATTTTTAGGAAGACTTCTCTGCCGCTTTTCTCTCTTGCTCAATCGTTCCAAAGCTTTCAACGAATGGAAAAGGGCACGGATAATCGTTGGATGGTTGTAAGGACTTGTGTCTGGGAATAATTCTCCTGTCACAGGATCAATGCCATTAGCAAGGGCTTGAATGGTCTTTATTACTTCCGGAGTTTCCATTTGTTTGCGTTGAAACCTAACTTCTGAATATGAATCATTCATCTTATCATAGTGCGGCAAACGTCTTTTTACAAAACCATAAACATCTGAAACTCCGCTAATACAAGGCGTTTATTATTAGTTTATACCTGTTTATAAGTTCTGTCAAAATTGTTTTTTGAAGGATTGATTATTGAGGTCTTGCTTTTGTTTTGTAAAGGTTGTGTTTGAGGATATAGTCTGCGACGGCTGGGGACAGCATGTTGGTTACATCTTGGCCCGCAGCAAATCTATTTCTTATCTCTGTGCTGCTAATGTCAATCAGAGATGTTTTGATCACGTTTTGCTGAAGCTTTTCGACCCGTCGGCGGCCCCATAGAGTCTTAAATTTTGAAAAATTCGGCGGCTCAAAACCGGCTCGATACATGGTAGAGAGGTTGCATTCGTCGATCAGCTCTTTGATTTTGTACCAGTGCGGCAAATCATCGATGCTGTCGGCGCCTATTAGCCAATAGATGGAAGTTTTACTGCCGTAGTTGGCCTGAAACTGTCTTACAGTCTGCAAAGTGTAGCTGGGCTCAGGCCTTTTCAGCTCATAATCGCTCAGCTCGAAATGCTTATTCCCAGCGATGGCAAGGGCTATCATAGCAAATCGATCTTCATCACTCGCGCAGGGTGAGAAACCTTTAAGCGGAGAACGCTTTGCAGGAACGAAGATAATCTTATCTGCGCCAATAAGTTTTACGGCCTCGGCAGCAATACCGGTATGACCGAGATGAATCGGATCGAACGTACCGCCAAACAAGGCTATTTTTCTTTTTGCCATAAAAACTAACAAGTAAATTGTGCATTGTTGAAAAAAATATTACAAAAGAAATTAAAAATTTTTTTACCAGCAAGGTAAATTAACTGCAGGTTAGAAACCTTCAAAGAACAATTTGGCTCTTAATTATTTATTGTCTTTCACGACGCCTTGAATATATATATGTGGTGACTAATGCTCGCTCACTTTTTCATAATCAAAAGTCACGAAATCTACCAATAAGTTAAAAAATTGCCTTTCATACGGGCGATTAACTATTTCTCAGTCTCAGTAAAACTTCATCTTGTAATAAACAAACTAAATCATTTCACTAAGAAAATGATAAACAATATGCTCATCTGTGTAAAACATCAACAGCCAAAATTTTGTGAAGTAATTTCAAATATTTGGACGATAAAAAATATAACAAATTTTATTAACTTTTTTTATAATTTAATTGACAGACTTTTTAGTTGTGATTTAGTATTAATATGTTGACCTAAAATAAAATGATTAAGTCAACCGAAAGGAGACAGAGATGGCAAAGAAAAAAGCTAAAAAGAAAAAAGCAACAAAGAAAAAAGCTAAGAGGAGGAAAAGAAGGTAAAGCAACGATTTAGTCAAAGGCTTGCTTGTTGCCTTATGCACTGATTTTGACAAAGAGATGTTTAGACTTGTCGAACTTGAATCGCTTAGCTCAGATATCAAGGGGGCGGCAAGCTATGCAAAAATGGAAGGTTCTACCAGAAGTGAACCTTCCATTTTTATTTGTATGCAACATTGAGAAACTTGCCGCGTGCGTAGCGTGTTATCATAACATCGTTGCCCGTTACCAACCGTTTTCTTGCAATCAGCCAGCGATTTATTATACTATTTGTTTATGCAATGTTAGTATTGAGATAGGTTTTCGTAAGTCCAGTGAATAAAACAAATTATGGATTATTTCAACTACAAAAATGGTAAGCTGTTTGCTGAAAATGTAGAGGTTGAAAAAATCGCTGCCCAAGTCGGTACGCCGGTTTATATCTACAGCAAAGCCACATTTATCGATCATCTGCGAAAGATTCAACAGGCCTACAGCGAACTTGATACTACGGTTTGCTATTCGGTTAAGGCGTGTGGCAATATAAATATCCTCAAGTTCATGGCCGAAATAGGTAGCGGATTCGACATTGTCAGCGGCGGAGAGTTGTATCGCGTCTTGCAAGCTGGTGGTGACACATCAAAAATCGTTTATGCCGGCGTCGGCAAAACCGACACAGAAATAATCGAAGCATTAAGAGCCCGCATTGCCTATTTCAACATCGAATCGGAAGCTGAGCTTGAAAATTTAATCCGCCTGGCAAAAATCGCAAATCACAAATCGCAAATCGCAAATCCTCGTGCTGCTCTGCGTGTCAATCCCGATGTTGACCCCAAAACTCATAAATTTACCACGACCGGCAAAAAAGAGACTAAGTTTGGCGTTGATATTGAACGGGCAGAAAAAATTTTTTTCGATTACGGCAAAAAAAAATCGGTGAATCTTTGTGCGATTCATATCCATTTAGGCTCGGCTGGACATACCGTTGAGCCTTACGTTGAGGCGATAAAAAAAGTTTTGACTCTGATTGAGCGACTGCGCGCCGATGGTTTTACGATTGAAGCCGTGGATATCGGTGGCGGATACGGTGCTGATTACATAACCGGCACTGCGCCTACGGCTGCCGATTACGCTGCGGCCATTGTGCCATTATTGAAAGGTAGGAATCTCAAACTCATTCTTGAGCCTGGCGCAAGCATCGCAGCTAACGCTGCGATTTTATTGACGCGGGTTTTATATCTTAAAAAGGGCGGCGAGAAGAAATTTGTTATAGTCGATGCGGCAATGAACGATTTGATTCGTCCGCCGCTCTATGGCGCATTTCACTTCATCTGGCCTGCAAAGGTGAGTGAAAAATTTACACCTGCCCAGCGTGAAAGAGACCTGCAATTGCAGGGCACTGAGGTTGTGGATGTAGTTGGGCCGGTTTGCGAAAGTGCGGATTTCTTTGCGCAGGATAGAGCCTTGCCGCCGGTCAAACGCGGCGATTTAATCTCCATCTTTACAGCCGGTGCTTATGGCTTTAGTATGGCAAGCAACTACAACGCCCGAGGCCGAGCCGCTGAAGTCCTTGTCGATGGCAGCAATTTCTCTGTCATCCGAAAACGCGAAACATATGAAGATTTAATCGCATTGGAAAAACCGTGACCCGTCGCCAGTCGCTCGCGAATCGCCTCTTGTCATTCTCGCGAAGGCGGGAATCCATAATTGCCCTGCGTTTTTTACTTCGGCGTTCTTTATTCCTTGTTCAGTATTCAATATTCATCACATTCATTGCTAGGCCATCAAGTTTTCTGCATTCACATATCATATACGTAAAGCGCGTACGCGCTTTACGTATGAGCTTTTTATTGCGGTTGTTCGTTAAGATAACTCAAACTGATCGATTCTTAGTGTCATTCCCGCACCCGTATTGCAATACGTGATAAACTCTGTCAGGAATCCATGCTTGTACCGCATGAAATAGCCATGTAGCCATGTAGGGTGCGATATTCGTGTTTCATAGCGGCTCGTCTTCTACAGTCCTGATGATATCGGGACAAAAGATGGATGCCAACTTCGCAGAGTAGTGCTGCGCATCATTTATTTTGTATGTTTCCACCACATAGAAAATGTACCAATATGGTTGAAATGTTATGTAGTCTTAAGACTACGTTCCTTGGTAGCATCATTTTTTTAAGGAATTATTAGAAGGATTCTTTGAATTAAAAAATCGCTTGATTCCCAAGACAGACCTCTGCTTTAAATACGTAAAGCGCGTACGCGCTTTACGTATGAACTTCTTATCGCGGTTTATCGTTAAGGTAACTCAAAGTGACCGATCTGGCTACGGCTTGGCCTTTGCCAAGACGAGTTCTTAGTGTCTCTGCCTTGCATCGAAGTGCGGGATAAACTCCGGTGGGAATCTATGCTTGCTCCGCATCTTTTACTTCGACGTTCATTATTCCTTGTTCAGTGTTCGATATTCTTTACGGTCATTGCGAGGCCATCAAGTTTTCTGCATTCACATATCATATACGTAAAGCGCGTACGCGCTTTACGTATTAGCTTTTTATTGCGGTTGTTCGTTAAGATAACTCAAACTGATCGATTCTTAGTGTCATTCCCGCCCTCTTCTGTCTTTCCCGCGCATGCGGGAATCCATTACATCGTCATTGCGAGCGCAGAAAGCCTTTAGCCCTGAGCGAAGTCGAAGGGGAAGCAATCCACAAAGCGTCGCGAGTTCCTTAGGGACGTGGCGATCTCAATGAGATTACCACGCTCGCCGGAGTTTATCCTGAGTGCAATCGAAGGGCCTCGCTCGCAATGACAACGTTTGCGGCACCAAGTCATTGTGAGGCCGTCATGTAGGGTGTGCAATGCACACCAATAAAAAATAAAGAAATGGTGGGCCGTGCCCACCCTACCTGATTGTGACTCGTGACTCGTAAAGAAAAATTAGCCACGAATTACACAAATTTGCTCTGTTTTTCCTTGATTTTCAGCTCTTAAATGTTATCATTTTTAGATATGTCGTAAGGGGTTAGATGGTATGAACTTAGAACGTGGTTTTAGAAGAATTACACTTGTTTTGAGCGTCATTATTGGCTTAGGAGCATGGTTCCTCTTTTTTGTTGTTATCTTTGCTGGCTGGGATTATGAGCGCTCCAGATATAGTAAGTACAAAAGTGATTATGATAATATTAGTTATTTTTGAGACTGTAGTAGCGTTACAGAGTAAATAATACTTAACTCCTTTTAATAAAATGAGTTATGTAATGTCACAATTTACAAATTGCAGTCTTCTGTCTGTTATTGAAGCAGTTTCCAGCGCAAAATTTGGTATTTTGCCACCATTTGACTGAAAGCGGCAACCATATACCAAGCTATACTCTTTAGTCATCTTGTTATTGTCTCTAAGAAACTCTGTTTTGTTGCTATAGTGTCTTATTTTTGGGCTGTTTGGGATGCGAACGGATGGTCTGGTGGAAAAAGATCGGTAATCCAATACATTTTAGACTCAAAATCAAAACAAAGTCTTGCACCGTTTAAAATTCATGATGAAACAGTTTATCTGAATGCTGATAATGTTTTTCCTGGCATAAATAGGGATATGCTCGATTTGCCCTTGGATTATATAGAGGTGAAAGCACATAAAGATGGTCTTGATTTGCGACCAGTTACTTTAGATGACAAAGCTAAAACTGCTAAAGAAAAAGCGTTAAAAACAATCGAAAATAACCTTAAGAATCATGAGTTCTGGGGCAACAAGACATTGCCTGAAATCATATGTTTTAGTAACCTTTCTGCTCTGCCTGCCGGTGTCATAGCGTTCTCAGTTGTTTGGTTCATATTCTTTCTCCTGCGATGGCTTGTGCGCGGGTTTTGCAGTGATATACATGAAACTTGTAAGTAGTCCCTAACCTCGATAAGGTTGCCTTTGATTGAGTGATGGAAAAACGAAAAATAAGTTATATCAAAAGTTAGGTTTTGTAAGGGAGGATATTTATGGAATTTAGGTTGGTCTATCAAGGGCCTCTGAAAGCAGATGGTAATCCAGTCGTTAAGCAGGAGCTCCGCCGTAGCTTCCATAAGCAGCTACAGCAACTATGGAAGCAGTCGCCTCTTGTTCGGTGTGGACCACCAGATGGCCATTTCTTGGATGATAATCCTCCGGAAACCAGTCTATCAATCATAAACAAAGTTGGCAGATTTCGTTTTGCCCCACTTGTCAACAGCAAACTTTACCTGATAGCAGAATTAGACATCATTATGATGAGACCAGAACCACCTGGATTGATTGTCACACAGGGTGGAGACATAGATAATCGGCTAAAAACTCTTTTAGACTCTTTGAGGATTCCCAAAGATACCAGTGAGATACCAACAGGCGATTCTCCTCAAGAGGGTGAAGACCCATTTTTCTGTCTCTTGGAAGATGACAATCTTATAACGAGAGTGGCAGTAGAAACCGACCGATTACTGGAACCATATGATAATCTTTCACTGGTTTACCTTATGATTAATGTCAAGACGAAGGCGACAATCTTGACTTGTGCGAATATAGACTTGGCTTAACTTGGTGGGAGGGCGAGCATAAAATTGAACACTTTTGCTGCTCGGCTTGGGTGCGGTGATGCTGAAACGCAAACTTTTTGACAGTAGAACACTATGAAGTGGCTGTTTATTGCATTGTTTATATTTGGGTGTTTTTCAACAATGGCAACTTATGGCGCATCAAAACCCAAGCAAAAGAAAATCTACAGGTGGATAACCATAATTACTTGGGTCATAATTTTCATTTTAGCAAATATCCTATTAACTAGATAACCTGTTGCTGCTCGGCTTATGTGCGTTTATTTTAGGCAGGAATTTTAATACAGCGTGCAGCGTGTAGCGTGCAGCGTGTAGAATTCGGCGGTTTTCATCTTTGCTTCTGAACTAAAATGGTATAAAATTGGGGGGTAATGCAAAAGTACAAAAATAACTACGCATTTATTGACAGCCAGAACCTGAATTTATCCATTCAAGAACAAGGTTGGAAACTTGACTTTGGCCGATTCAGAATATATTTGAAAGACCAATACGGCGTCGATAAAGCATATCTTTTCATCGGCTATGTACCCACAAACGAAAGCCTTTATATATCACTTCAAAATTGCGGATATATTCTGGTCTTTAAGCCAACATTGATTTTGCCGAGCGGCAAACCAAAGGGTAATGTTGATGCTGAATTAGTGATGCACGCTATGATTGAATACCCAAACTACGAGAAGGCTGTTATTGTAACGGGGGACGGTGATTATTATTGCTTGGTTGATTATCTTAGAAAAAATGGGAAGCTGTTAAGGCTTATCGTTCCAAACCGGCATAAATACTCGTCATTGTTAAGAAAATTTGCTCCTCAGATTAGTTTTATGAACGATTTGAGAGGCAAATTGGAACACAGAAAACAATAAAAAAAGAGGCATTGCCGCGGGACGGAACCCTTTGGCTAACCTCTCATCGTGATTCATTATAAAGTATACCCTTAATTTCGGCTAAGTCAATAAAAATATTTTGCTTTTTTACACTTTTTTGCCTCTCAGCTTTTGTGTGGTTATTTTAGGCAGGAAACACACCAATTTTCAATTGTCGATTTACGATTTATAGAATTGAGATTTTTCCCCCCTGTCTTCGCTGACCACAAGTTTACGATTGACAAAAGAAACTGCGATGGATTGAGATTGTTTCGTCCGCCTCTATGGCCTCGCAATGACAGAATAATGGATTCCCGTTTTCACGGGAATGACAAATCACGAGATACGAGCGACGAGTCACGTGCGACGAGCTTAAAAGTTACGCTCGACAAAGCTGGTATCAATTTTATTTTTAACGTAAAGGTTGTGCGAGAGAATATCCAGACAAGCTGGTATCGTGGTTTTGATCGGCTCAATCACAAACTCCCGTAAAGCCCTTTTCATTGTGGCGATGGCTTCGGCTCGGCTCTTTTGATGAACAATAACCTTTGCGATCATCGAGTCATAGTTTTTCGAGACCGTCCAGCCCTGACAAACGTGCGTATCGACTCTTACGCCCGGACCTCCAGGCAGAATTAATCTGGTAATTGTGCCTGGAGAAGGAGCAAAGCCATTCGCGGGGTCCTCCGCGTTAATCCGGCACTCAATCGCGCAGCCATTGTGCTTGATATTTCTCTGGCTACAATCAATCTCCTGCCCGGCTGCTATCTTTAGCTGCCACTTAATCAAATCGTGGCCAGTGACCATCTCAGTAACCGGGTGCTCAACCTGAATGCGCGTATTTACCTCAATAAAGTAAAACTGTTTATCCTTGTCCAAAAGAAACTCCACCGTCGCGGCATTAACATATTTGGCTTCTTTTATCAGCCTAATCGCAGCTTTGCAAAGCTCTTCTCGGCTGCGTTCATCTAAGACGGGACAGGGCGATTCCTCAATCATCTTTTGATGTCTTCGCTGGATTGAGCAATCTCTTTCGTAAAAGTGCAATACATTACCCTCCTTATCCGCCATTACTTGCACTTCCACGTGCCGGGGTTCGACTATGAATTTTTCCATATACACACTGCCATCGCCGAAGGCGGCTTCTGCCTCGGCGCGTGCTGTGCTGAATCCGGAGCGCAAGCTGATATCATTATGCGCAACTCTCATGCCGCGTCCGCCCCCGCCAGCAGCAGCCTTTATCATCACCGGATAGCCGAGCTTATCTGCCAGTTTTAGCGCTTCCGATTCATTCTCGATGGCACCTTCAGAACCTGGTACTATGGGAACTTCGGTTTTAAGAGCTAATTTGCGGGCCTCGACCTTATCGCCGAGCAGCCGCATCGCCTCCACAGGCGGGCCAATAAATGTCAGCCCGCAGTCCTCGCATATCTGCGCAAAGTTTATATTTTCAGCCAGGAAACCGTAACCCGGATGAATTGCCTCAACGTCGGTAATTTCAGCGGTGCTTATGATATGCGGGATATTCAGATAACTTTCGGCACAATCGGCGGGCCCTATACAAATGGCTTCATCGGCAAACTGCAAATATGGAGCATCCTTATCAGCCTGTGAATAAACTGCTACTGCTTCGATACCCAGCTCGTGACAGGCACGAATGATACGCAGTGCTATCTCGCCACGATTTGCTATCAGGATCCTTGAAAACATATTCTCGTATATCGTATTGTGTATTGCGTCGTGCGTATAATGCCAAAAATTTCTTTACGCAATACGCGTCACGCACTACGCACGACGAGTTAGTCTGGTCTTACTCTAAAAAGCACCTGGCCATATTCGACAGCTTGGCCGTTAGTCACTAATATTTCGACAACTGTCCCCCCGGTTTCGGCCTTTATTTCGTTCATTACCTTCATCGCCTCAATTATGCAAACTACCGCTTGCGGCTCAATATGTGAGCCGACTTCCACATAAGGCTGGGAATCAGGGCTTGGTGTTGCGTAGAAAGTGCCGACGAGCGGTGATTTTATCTCTACCAATTCTTCTTCTTTTGCCTGGACGGAGGGCGGCGTTTCAGCCGCCGGCGCCTCCATTACACCGGCACCAGCAGGCGTGGCGCCGGCCGCGGGCTTGGTCATTCCCGTTCCGGCTGAGATCCCGCCGACGGCGGGCTGGGGCACATAGCGTTTCAAGAATATTTTGTCATCGCCATGTTTTATTTCAACCTCGACCAGCCCATTTCGTTCCATTATTTCGATGAGCTCTTTTATTTTCTGTAAATCGGTGTCTTTTGGCGCCATCGCCGCATCCTTTCCGGGAACCCTCGTAAAATGGGAGCCTAAACTGCCAATTAAAAGCCAATAAGAAGTATAACCGCAAAAAATGGCTTTGCAAACAATTTCCAGCAACCCCCGGCGATATTAAAAAATGGATACTTTTCACGCGTAGATGCAAAAGAGTTGGTCGACACATATAGAACACTAAGGATCAACTTGGAGGTAGCACTTTATAAACGGGTATGCGTGACGATGTTACGTTCTTAAAGCACAGGCAGCACGGCAAAAAAACGCATAGTATTATATATATTGCTGTCTACCGCGCTATTCGTACAGATGCGTAGCCTCGGTTTCTTCAACAGGAAGAGCAAGCTGATCGCTACTCATGGTGACCCTGAAGCGCACATCTCCGGGCCTTATCCCTCTAACCACGACCCGCCAGGTTGCTCGGGCCTTCGATGCAAGATTGGGTAATGGTGCAAAGCTAACTGTGTTGCCCATTATCGAACCAGCAGTTGCACCAGTTGAAGAAACATATTGAACCTTATCTTCCAACACACAAACAATACGGATGTTGGTGTCGGAGGCCGAGCCTTGATTCGTCGCTGTGATTAGGTAAGTAGTGCTACTGCCTACTTCGATAGGATCCTCCAGATCAACAACTTCCATCTGTACCGCTGCAATTCCGGCAATGGAAGTGCTCATAGAAGCAGTCACAGCCTCCGCACAGTAGGCAGTGGCAGTTGCACTATTGGTCAGAGTGCCCGCCGTTGCTGGTATGCAGGATACACGCATCTTTCTGGAAGCATTAGGCGTAAGAGTGTCCAGCTCCCATATCAGCTTTGTTCCAGAAATCTTTGCACCAGCAGTTGCTTCTATTGAGCTTACTCCCGCAGGTATGGTCTCTTCCACAATAGTATTTTTTGCCGGCCCATCTCCTTCATTGCTAATCGTTATTTCATAGGCTAATGGTCGACCAAGGTACTGCCGTTTAGGACCGGTCTTCACGATCCTGAGCTTAGGCTGGCGTACATTGGTTACCGTTGGTATCGATTCAACTACCATACCGGAGGCAGAGCTAACCATCGCCTTGTTAACATATATGCCGGTCTTGGTAGCCCGCAGTTGACTGGAGAATCGCTGGGATTGACCTGCCGCCAGGCTGCCGATATCGATTACAACTTCGTTCTGGCCATTTGCCGTCTGCAAGCCTGCCGGAAGAGTATCAAAGATTCTGACGTTTTGCGCGGTCCCCGTTCCTGAATTGGTCACCACAAATTCTACAGAAATTGGGTCGCATAGCAAAACTTCGGTCGGCACCGTCTTTGTCAACTCCAACCGGGGCTGGACAACTTTCACGTTGGCACGGGCCTGAACGGCGTGCGTAACAGTTGTACAGTTTTCAAGGTAATCCATCTCGATACCCCTGCCAGAAATTGTCATTTGCCTGCTGGCTTTCGGTCCAAGCGAATCTATCCTCCAGACCAGCTTGTTCCCATCTTTTCTCGCTACCGGACTGGCACCTATGAATTCGAAATCATTCGGAAGATCTTCTGCTACCATAACATCGGTTAACGTGACACTCGTTAGATTTGCGACCTTGATAGAATAGTCGAACGGCTCGTTTAGCCCCACCTCCCTCGGCAGGGTCTTATCCAGTTGAATAATCCCATAGTCTGCGCTCGGATAGGTCATCGAGACTATATGTGAGCCAGTCTCACTCACAGCTACCAGGTTTGGCTTGGCAGAAACAGGTTTCTCCCCAGCAATAGGCACAGTCCCTACCGGGGTTTCAGCTACGGATCCGAGAGTCTTATCCCCAGGAGGCTGTTCAGCAGGACCTGCTTTCGCTGGCTTAATCCCCCAGATATTGTACTGGCCTTTGCTCTTATAGCAGCCAGGTAAAACAACCATCATTAAAAGAATCAAGACACTCAATAACCTTCTCATTAGATATCCCCTTTCGAATCTTAGAACAAATGCCCGGGAGATTCAAAATTTTCGCACGCTAAAGCTCCTTTACCAAAACAGCTTTCATGTGCCAAAATGAACTGTTTTGGATGATTTCTTAGGATACTGCGTCGATTGAGATGAAACCCCTTCCTTTCCTGAATAAAATAGGCCATAGTCTAACTGCTATTACCGCAAAAGCCTAATAGGCCTTAATAATGGTTATACATGCACGCTTACCTTTCTAAATTATACAAAATAATAAGCTTATTGCATAATATTTTAAGACTACCGCATTATTTTTGCCCAATTATACCATATTATCCGTATTCTCGTCAATAGCAATATTGTGGAAACATAGGAAACTCCCACAAACTGTTTAAGATGATCGACTTGCTGATTTGCAAGCTCATATAAGCGTTTATGACAAGATATTATCGGTACAATCATATCGGGAACCTGCATAGCAAGCTGCTGACGCTGTTCCACAACATCATTGACTTGCCAAAGGATCAATTCCGAGCCTCCTTCCCAATAGTTAAAGAGCTTTGCACCTTCCCATTTGTTGCAAAACTGGACCACAGAAGTATTGTTTTTTAAAGGATTTGCAACCCAACTACCGTAATATCATCAACCTCCGATGGGCCGACTTTTCGATTCTGCAAAAGCGAGTTAAATCTGTCCAGCATCTCCACGATGGGCAACCTGAGAAAATCAGGATCGCAAAATTCTTCACTAAAATGAAAGTTAGCTAAGTCGTCAAAATTCCCGATAAACGGCTCGGCCCCATCAGAGTATAACAGCAATTTATCGCCGGGTTGAAGCTGAATGGTTCGTTGGATATACTCAGCTTGTTCAAAAATCCCAAGCAGTGAGCCGCGTAATTCCAATTGCTCCGGCTGCCTTCCGGGCCTAATAAGAACCGGATAGGGATGTCCAGCACGGGCATAAGTTAGCTGTCGTGTCTTTATATTTAACAAGCAGTAACAACACGTGGCAAACTGGTAACCGGAAAGTTTCTGGCTTACCATCCGCACATTAAGGTTCTTCATAGCTTCAGCCGGCGGAAATATCCGATAACTGTTATCGAGGGTCTGGCGCATAACCAGAGCCTGTTTCAGAAAGATGGTCAAAAGCGCCGCAGGCATAGCATGACCGACTGCATCAGCTATATAAAAGCCGATGTGCTGCTCATCGACACGCGCGACATCGTAAATATCGCCTGAGACCCACTCGGCCGGCAGAAAAATAGTAGCCCATTGTGCTTCGTCACAATTCGGCAATTGTGTGGGCAGAAAGTCACGTTGAACGAGGCCTGCCATACGAAGCTGCTCTGCCAGACTGTCAACCAGAGCTACAGCCATCTGAAGTTGCTCGCCTAATTTGTTCGTGTAAATACTTTTCACGTGATTTGCTGGAACTGCAGGCTTTACCGTGAAGCCGGAACTTTTTTTACGGTACGCAAGATTGAGGCTGATTCTAACCCATAAATCATCTGCGGCAACGGACTGCACCGTGTTAATCATAGAAAAACTGCTATTGGTGGGTGCTAAGGAAAAACTTTTTATGGGCGTTTCCACGCGGTCAGCAAGCAGAATCACGCCGATATTCTCCATCTCCATCGATTCAATTATTCGGGCTAATTTCTGCTGCTGTAACACGTCCAGGTCGTCTGCATCGATGATGACAGTCCCGATAAGGTCAGCCCGGTCACGTATCTGAGGATATTTATCTATGGGCAATACTAAAAAGGAAAGCTTATTCTGCCTCAAAAGCCGCTTTATTTCAGCAGGTATATGCCCCTTATTGGTCAGATAAAGAACGTCTGTGAAGCCTCTTAGTACTTCAATGCCATTTAATAGCTCTGCTTTGCCCATTTAATTTACCTTTCCTTCGACTTCGCTCAGAGCCTGCCCTGAGCTTGCCGAAGGGACAAGTTTATTGCGTTATGGGACGCTGGAGAGATACCATTGTTCAGCTACCGGCATAGACTAATTTCGGCTTGTTAGGCGTGTTACTTTGTGGTTTTTTGTTTTTTCTGCTGTTACAGGACTGGCTCGATACTCGAATCAACATAACGTGAAGCGTGAAGCGTATCTCGTAAAGAGGACAGAAGACAGTCGATGTTTAGCCGGCACGCCTGTCGTGCCGGTTTCCATGATTAAAAATACCCACTATTGGTTATGAAATAATAACCAGATACTGTTGAATTTCAGCCGATAATAGCATTAGGGCTGTTGCGCATTGATATTGTGGAGGGAAAAAAGAAACAAATATGATATCACAACATTCACTTTCAAGTTTTCTTTGTCGCATTAGGTGGGTAAAATGGATTCGGAAATAACAGTTGCGGTTTTGGATTCAGCCATAAACAGACTAATACAGATTCACACGGCATTTTTGCCGGTCAAAAACCGTTACGCAGATTAAAAAGATAAAGGTTGTATTTAACTTGTTGAAAATGTGGGATTGGGTAGAATTGTAAAACAAAAAAAGAACTTATGGCAGATGAAAACCGGAACATGTTTATAGTCTGGTTTTGACGGTGAATGCTATGGCACAGGTAAGAAAATCAGAAGTTGATGCTTATATCTTTATTAAAGAAGATCTCAAAAATCTTGGGTGGAATATAAAAAATCCACTAAGATCAAAAAAAGGGCAGGTCTTTACTCAGAGTGAATGTTTAGATGAACCAAGGATAAAAGAGCAACTTGGACAGATGAAACCCGAGAATGTTGTGAAAGTAACAGACACTGAGTATTACGTAATTGAAGCTAAAGCTGATAGAAAAAAGATTGATAAAGCGGTAGAGGAAGCTGAGAAGGACTATGCGAGGAGAATAAACAAGAGTGAACACATAAAGGCAAGAATCATATCGGGCGTAGCAGGAAATGACGTAGATAACTATGTCGTCAAAAGCAAATTTCTGGTTAGTGGGCAATTCAAACCAGTAATTCTAAACGGCAAGGACTTGACAAGTTTAGTTTCGCCAGTGATTGCAAAATACCTAATTCAAAACAATACTAACGTTATAGAAGAAATGCCGATAGATGAAAAACTGTTTCTCGAGACAGCAGAAAAGATAAACGTCATTCTACACAACGGGGCGATACCAGCGACAGAGCGGGGTAAGGTTATCTCTGCGTTATTGTTGAGCCTTGTTGACGACACGCAACCCAATTTAGATGCTTCACCAACTGTATTGATTGGAGAAATCAACACGAGGGTAAATGCCGTGTTGCAGCGAGAGGGGAAGCCAGAATTTTATGACTATATAAGAATTTCTCCGCCAACCACACAAGCGAATCATAAAAAGTTCAAGAACGCACTGGTGAAGACAATTCAGGAATTAAAGAAATTGAACATTCGCTCTGCAATGAACTCAGGCGCAGATATACTTGGAAATTTCTATGAAGTATTTTTGAAATATGGAAACTGGGCAAAAGAAATCGGAATTATTCTGACACCTAGACACATAACGCATTTTGCAGCGCAGGTATTGGATGTAAATAACAAAGATATAATATATGATCCAACTTGTGGAACCGGAGGTTTCCTTATTTCTGCCTTCGATTATGTGAAGAAAAAATCAAGTGAGTCGCAGATAGGGGACTTTAAGCAGAATAATATCTTCGGAGTCGAGCAAGAATCGTCAGTTGTTGCACTCGCGATTGTGAATATGATATTTAGGGGGGACGGTAAGAACAACATAAAGGAAGCGAATTGTTTCCACGAGTGGCTAAACCTTAAAAGGAAGGGAAGCATCAATACGGCCGAGTATGTGGATGAAGATTTCAAAGAAAGAATACCCCCGGTGACGAAGGTTTTGATGAATCCACCATTTGCATTGAAGGCACGGGATGAACAGGAGCATAAGTTTGTAAATCAAGCATTGGCTCAGATGCAAAAGGGCGGGTTGCTTTTCTCAGTATTACCATACTCTGAGTTGATTAAAGATGGAATGCAGTTGAGTTGGCGGAGGGAGGAATTGCTGAAGCAGAACACTTTGGTTTGTGTTGTATCATTCCCCGAAGACCTATTCTATCCGGTTGCGGATAAGCATACTTGTGGAATCGTTGTTAAGCGTGGCGTGCCGCACGATTATGGTAAAGATGTTCTTTGGGCGAAAATAACAGATGATGGTTTTGTTAAGAGAAAATCAAAACGTGTTTCAAAAAATGCTGACAGCAATGATTTAACGAAAATTGTGGACATAGTAAAAGGATTTGTTAATGGGACGATAGACAGTGTAGATCCCATACCGAGGCTTATCAAGGCAACACCAATCATCGATAAAGACGAAGATTTGGAAATAGTGCCAGAAGTATATCTTGATAATCGTGATTATTCGTTGAAGGAAATAAAGAAACAAATACAGGAAGAACTACGAGGGATATTATCGTTTTTAGTGTTGAATGGATATTTTCCGTATGAGAAGATGCATGAATTTGTAAAGTCAAACCATCGAGAACAGAGAGACAAAATTAAGTGGAAGAATGTTAAGTTGGAAGATTTATTTGAGGTGGAGAGTGGGTATATTGCCAATTCCTTTTCCCTAAAGGAAGAGCGTGAGAATGCGCATGTCCCTCTTTTTAGGCCAACCTCAATAATTCACAATTTGATCGCAGGATGGGTTAAGAAAACAGCCGGAACGAAGGACAAGATTTACAAAGCGAAATCTTTGTTGGTTTCAACAGATGGGGAGGGGAGTCATACATATTCCTATATAACTCCGATTGATTTCATACCAAATTCAAACACGGCTGTCTTGAAACCAAAACTGAAGTTGCCGCTTTCATTTCTACTTTTTGTAGCGGTGGCAATTACTAATGAGAGATGGCGATATTCTTACGGAAGAAAGCCGAAGGGGACCAGGCTGAAAAAGTTGATATTGGAAATCCCGATTGATAGAGAAGGCAATATAGATGTTAATGCATTTGAAGAGATAGCAAAATCGATCACAGAATACTCGATCGTTAAGTCTTATTTCAAGTCAATATTTGAGAGTTAAAAAATGGCGTAAAGTCATGGTTGGAGATAACAAGAGAAGACAGGCAATTCGTTGAAGTAATGTCATCCCGAGCAAAGTCGAGGGAAGAGAAGCGGTGCATATATTGTGGGGCGGAAAATGATTTACACTGGGAACATATTGTGCCGAAGTCTTTGAGAGTGAAGCCCGAGTGTGAAACGTGCGAAACCATACAGGGAATACATAACCAAATATGGGCATGCAGCAGATGCAATTCTTTAAAATGGACGAAGGGGTTCTATGAGGGCGAAACTCCGTCCGAGGCCAGATTCCTCGGCTGCGCTCGGAATGACAAGGGTGAGAGGAAGTTCTACGACTTTATCCCGCCTTTATTGGAAAAGAAATATCTAAAGACAATTATTAAATGCCATGAGTGTGCAAATACGTTATGTGGCAGTGACTTAGACCATGATGGAGAAATCACCGTTCTTGATATTGATTATATCCTTCACCAAATCTGAAAAATAGATTGCCATGTCGGCCCCCGTGCTTTCTTGCGAAAGCAAGAACGGGGGCCTCCTCGTAACGACGGAATGTGCCAGATGACGGAGGACGGACGAGAGAAGATGGACGAAGGACGAACCATCGAATAACGAACACCGAACGCCGAACACCGAACAATAGCGGAGGACAGAGTTATTAGATTATCAGGTCATCAGGGAATCAGGTTGCAGGACATCCGGATATCAGAATATCAGGAATAAAAGATTTTGCTTGTTTTTTGGCCGATTTTGGGTATAATATGCAACGAACTATGGATAGTTCGTTGCTAATAGGGGATAGGGTATAGGGAATAGCAAATCAAAAGCCTGCCCTAAGCGAAGCCGAATGGGTCAAAATGCAAAACTTAAAATTACAAAGCAAAAATTACCAAATTAGCCATGGCACCTGTGGCCATGGTCTTTTCTATAATGCCGTAAGGCATGGCCAAGTCCATTGCCGAGAATCCTCTACAAATCGGCCCTATTTTTTGCAAAACAAAGCCAATTTTGATTATGTTAAAAATAACATAAGCTCTTTGATATAAAAAGAATATGAGAAATTTTCCGTTTTCGGGCCACGGAAAAACAAAGCCAAAACAAAGCCAATCCTTCGCCAATTCGACTGTGCTCAGAGCAGGGCCACAACAAACAAAGAAAACAGAATTCAGAAGACAGAATACAGAAGGTAAAGAACATTTTCTCAATATTGGCTCCCGTTTTCTGTGTTGTAAACCAGCCTGAGCAAGCACCGTCGCCGCTTCGGCGACGGCTAAACAAAACCCCAGAAAACAAAACCCTGCCATAGTGATGGCAGGGATAAACAAAACAACTAAACTTCAGCCGGCAAAGATGGCTGAGCCGATGCGAAGGATTGTTGCCCCCTCCTCGATGGCGACTTGGTAGTCCGAGCTCATACCCATGCTCAACTCAGTAAACTGTGGGCCGACAATTTTTTCGCCGCGCATCTCGATAAACAGCTCTCTGGCTCGGACAAAGCAAGCCCGAATAACATCTTTATTATGCGTCAATGGTGCCATCGTCATAAGCCCAATTAGTCTTAAATTCGGCATGGTCTCTATTTGCTCAGCTAAATGCACTGCTGCTCCTGCCGGAACGCCATATTTGTGCAGCTCATTGGAGATATTAACCTGCAAAAGCACTCGTGGGCGTAAATTTAGCTTTGCCGCTGATGCGTTTATCTCCTCAGCCAGCCGGAGCGTGTCCACCGAATGTATAAGAGAAGCAATGGGTAGGACTTGGCGGACCTTATTACGCTGTAGATGGCCAATCATATGCCAACGGATTTCCTTCGGCGGATTCGGCTGCCCATCTGACTGCTCTAAAAATTCGGCAACTTGAGCGGAAACTTTCTTCAGCTGCTGAACCCGGTTCTCCCCGAGCTCGGTAAAGCCCAATTGAATAACTTCTTTTATAGCCTCGATGGCGGCAGATTTTGTCACAATTACCAGTTTTATCTCGCTGGGGTCTCTGCCGGCTCGGGCACAAGCAGAGTTGATAGTCTCTTGTACACGCTCTATTCTTTTAGAAATCTTGGTCATAAAAATGGTCGAGAAGCAGATCCAAATTCAACCCGCCACAAAACAAACATGCGGTGTGGATATTAGTCTATGTAAGCTTCTGTTGCGACACAAGCAATTAAGTTAAAAATTTTGATGTATTCTTAAATTTTCTGGCTGTTACTCATTGACCACCAAATCTTTATTGATTTCTATTTTTACGAGGTGCTCAGTCGTCGCCGTGCCGGCAACAGCTAAACGTGGACAAAAGCTCAAAATCACATTTTTCCCCCTTTAACAAGGCAGGCGCGGAAGCACTTTCTGACCTTGCCATCGAACCCCAAAAAACCGAATTTTGGCCTTATTGTTCATCGCTAACGCTGGTTGGCGTAAATATTTAGCGCACCCGGCTTGTGCTTTACCCCCTGGGCGCTGTGCAAACTGCAAAAAAATCAAAAAAAAGTGATTTTTGACTTGCATTTCGTTATTTTAGCATGTATAATAAAAAAGTTAAAATACAGAAAAAGGGGCGGATAGGTTACCCCAAAAAGTTTATTTTTCTTGCTTTTTAGTTGACAGAGCTGTCAGAAGCAATAATGTTTAATTGCTCTTTGAATTAACGAAATGATGCACCTTAGGTGCTTTTAAGCCTCGGCGAGGCAGTGTGGTCCACCGGTCTCCCCCCCAGCCGGTCCCACCACCTCGCCTTTTTTATATACAGCAGGTGGAACCTTTAGCATCTTTTGGCAGCAGCCTAAAATGATTCTTCAGGGCGATGAATAACAAAACTGAAGCAAACCCAAGTGAGGCTCCGTAGATAAATGTGCCTGAAGAGCCGATTCTTTCCCACAGAAATCCAGCTATTAATCCAGCCGGTAACGCCATCAGGCCTGTCGCAGTATGAAACGTGCCTAAAGCAGTTGCTTTGAGATTAGCTGTAGCAAGGTCGGATACATAAGCTCGCTGATTGCCATCGATGGCGGCAGTGGAAAGACCATAAAGGGCAAACAGGACTATAAAGGTAGGCAGCGAAGCAAAAAACACGAACCCCAGGCACACAAGAACAAAGACGGCGTAACCGAATATAATCACCTTCCATCGTCCGATTCTGTCCGATACAGCACCGAGGGACGCAGAAAACAGGGCGTACACAAGATTGAAAAGCACATACAAAAGAATAGGCACAGCGATAGATTTTCTATCGCTGAAGAATTCCTTTGCCCTGAGGATAAAGAACATATAGCTGAAATTAGCCAGCGCAAATACAGCCGAGACAAGAATAAACAATCGCAAAGATGGCGGCAGATTTTTTAAATTAACCGAAAGCGAAACTTTCTGCGGCTTCTGTCCGCTCTCTTTTACAAATATAATGGGTATTAGAGAAACAAAGGAAAGTGCCGCGGCAGTCAATATAATAAACTTAAAGCCGAAACCCAGACACCAATACAGAAAAAATGCGCCCAGAGAACCCAAAATCGCACCAGAGGTGTCGATAGCCCTATGGATTCCAAAGCCCTTGCCTCTTTGTGCGGGCATAGAATCGGCGATGATTGCGTCTCTGGCGGCGGTTCTTAGACCTTTTCCTGTACGCTCAAGCGAAGCGACAGCGATAACAACAGGCCAGGTTTTGGATAGGCCAAGAAGGAGCTTAAAAACAGCAGAGGTCGCGTAACCGGCATAAACAAATATCTTTCTTTTGCCTGTTTTGTCGGACCAGTGACCAGATAACGTAAGCAAGATGCTGGTGATGCTGTCTCTGGCGCCGCCAAGAAAACCCACGGCTATTCCAGCCCCGCCGACCGACTCGATAAACATCGGCAGAATCGGCATTATCATCTCGCTGCTGAGGTCGTTAAGAAAACTGACGGCGCTCAATAATAGGACATTGGGTGCAATTTTCCTATCAGACTTATTCTCCATAATACTGTCCCCAAGCCCAATAAAAGCTCCTCCAAAATGTCACTGTCCCCGAACCTGGACAATTACCTTTCGGCTGCGCGGACCGTCAAATTCGCAGAAGAAAATGCCCTGCCAGGTGCCAAGTTCCAGAGATTTATCTTTTATTAAGAGCTGTTTGCTGCAGCCAATTATGGAGCTTTTGCAATGTGCATCGGCGTTGCCTTCGGAATGCCGATAGCCAGAACGATTATGCGGGACCAGCTCCTCTAAGGTCAAAAGTATATCATGTCGAACAGAAGGGTCAGCGTTTTCATTTATAGTAATCGCGGCTGTTGTGTGAGGACAATAAACTATCGCATCACCATCAGTGATACCTGATTGACGAATAATCGACTCAACCTGGCTGGTAATGTCAATCATTTGACAACGAGATTTTGTACTCACACTAAATTGTTGCTGGATGTTTTTCATTCCAAAGATTATAAACCGGTGGTGAAACCACCGGCTAAATATTTAGCCCCGCGTTACACGCAGGGTCATGCTCTGCTTGATACTGAACCTCGGCATTTTTTACTACCTCGTCACGGAAATACTGGCTTAAATCTTCAGCAGTCCGCAAATCGACCTTTCTGCCGAGCATTTCTGCTAATTCCATTTCCATCCTGACAATAGAAAAAAGCCCTGGCGTATGGACATCCTCAAACTCCACCAAAAGGTCGATGTCGCTATCTGGCTGCAACTCGCCATGAATGGCAGAACCGAAAATTGACAATTTCTTGATACGATTTCTTTTGCAAAATTCGATCAAAATGTTTTTGGTGATTTTTTGCTCAAGTGAATAAGCCATTACTATTTCCCTATAGATAAATTGTATTCATTGTTTTTTTCACATTTGCTCGATAACTTCGATACCTAAAAGCTCACTCAAGCCGTGCTGAATTGTCTTGGCGGTTAAATCACAAAGCAAAAGTCGCGTAGGTCTTTTATCGGGCCCGGCATCTAAAACCGGGCAGTTTGTGTAAAAAACGCTGAATTTCTGAGCTAACTCGTAGAGGTAACTGGTCAGATAATTCGGCCGATAGTCAGCTATGGCTGCTTCTACCGCCTCGCTATAACGAATCAGGTGCTTGGCAAGGTCAAGCTCAGCTAAATGGAAATTGGTAATTGGTAACTGGTAATTGGTAATCCGTCTTTTGTCTTCTGTCTTCTGTCTTCTGACTTCTGACTTCTGAAGTAGATTATCTATTTCACCTTTATAATCAATCCCTTTCTCTTGTGCCTTTCGTTCAATGGATTTTATCCTGGCGTAGGCGTATTGCATATATGGAGCAGTGTTGCCCTCCATTGCCAACATTTTATCGAAGCTAAAGACATAATCACTCGTGCGGCTGTTGGAGAAATCGGCGTATTTGACGGCTCCAATGCCTACGGCCTTTGCGATTTTATCTTTTTGTTCATCTGATAAATCCGGGTTCTTTTCCTCAACTATTTTCTTGGCTTGCTTGACCGCCTCATCGAGCAGCTCTTTTAGCTTTACATTTTCACCCTCACGTGTTTTTAGGGGTGTGCCATCTTCACCCAATACGCTGCCAAACGTCACGTGAACTAATTCTGCCTTCTGTCCTCCGTCCTCTGTCCTCTGTCCTCTGTCCCATCCTGCCATCCGTGCCACAGCAAAGAGCATTTCAAAGTGTAGCTTCTGCCGAGCGTCGGTGACATAGATAATCTTGTCTGCTTTTAGTTCATTCACTCGATAACGCAGCGCCGCCAAATCTGTCGTCGCATAAAGATATGCTCCATCAGACTTTTGAATCATAAACGGCAAAGGCTTACCTTCTTTATTTTTGAATCCCGGCGGAAAAACACAAACTGCACCTTCTGATTTCGCCGCGATTTTACGTTTCAACAATTCCTCGCCAACATCTGGTAGCATATCATTGTAGAAACTCTCTCCGCGTTCATCCTGTCTGTTCAGATTTACACCAAGAGTGTCGTAGATTGCCTGATAATGAGAGCGAGATTCATTAACAATTATATGCCAGAGCACGGTATATTCTGGATCATTCTGGTGCAAACGAACGACCGCTTCTCTTGCTGCTTTTTCAAACTGTGAGTCGCTATTATACCGTTGTTTCGCTTGTTTGTAGAAGTGCTCGAATATTACAAGTGGAACCTTAAGTTGCTCTGCTGTAATTGGGGATCCAGTGTATTCCTCTTGTTTGCGTGACTCCTCATCCAACAGGGCCATCAACATCCCAAACTGTGTTCCCCAGTCGCCGATGTGGTTCTGAGGGATGACTTTATGGCCGAGAAATTCAAGAACTCGGCAGATACAATCGCCGATGATTGTGCTTCGCAGGTGGCCGACGTGCATCTCTTTGGCAATATTCGGGCCGGAAAAATCGACAACGATGGTTTTCGGTTCGGCAGCCTTATTCACACCGAGATTTATGTTGTCTTTACTGATTTGAAGTAAGCAGTCAGCGACAAAATCTGGTTTCAATCGCAGATTGATAAAACCCGGGCCGGCAACCTCCGGCGGCTCACAGATGTCGATTATTAGGGGTTCAGAGTTCGGAGTTCGGGGTTCGGTGATGAGCTTATTTACGACCTGCTCGGCTAATTTACGAGGATTTATCTTTAGCTTTTTTGCAAGTGCCATTACACCATTAGCCTGGTAATCGCCGAACTTTGGATCGGTAGCTGGGCTTACAATTGCGGCGCAGTCCTGCTGCCCGGTCACTTGTGCCATCGCTGCACTAATTTTTTCTTCGAGAATTTTGATAACAGATTTCATTAAAATTAAATAATCTCACATAAAAACAAGAAGAACCCCCCAATAAATTGGGGGGCTAAATATTTAGCCCCGCAGTTTACTACGGGGTTTATTCAATAATCAATTCTTTTAGCATCGCCCCAGAGCAATTCCAGATCGTAATAATCCCGGTACTCACTGTCGAAGATGTGCACAACGACATCAATAAAATCGAGCGCAATCCAGCGAGCATGCTCGTAACCGGCTATGCCAAAGCGCATCATTTTCTGCTTTTTAGCCTCCTGCGAGATTTCATCGGAAACGGTTCGCATCTGCCGGTCGCTTGTGCCGGTAGCGATAACAAAATAATCGGTAGCCGGTGAGATTCCTTTCAAATCTAAAACTACAATATCGCTGCAATGTCTTTCATCTGCCACCTTAGCTGCGGCCAGAGCAAACGCTCTTGCCTGTGTATCTCTTTTTTTTGCCAAACTATGCCCTCATTTTTCCCAAAAAAGACGGGGTGGCCTACTTAGCCACCCCGATAGATTACAAATTTTAAGTAACAGCGTCAATAAATTCAATATTGTGTATATTGATTATGATGTGTAATCAATTCAATGGCTGGATAGAGCTTTATTGAGTGCAACATTGCGAAGAAAATCAGATATACCTTTAAAGCCGAGACTTGATGCTGCATTACTCAACAATATTTTTTCTTCAGATGTTAATCTGACATTTACCTGCTCATTACGCTTTTTAGCAGAAGCCGGCTGGGGCGGTCTTTGGCCACACTCTATCATTGTAGCAACCGCAACCATCAAAGCCTCTTGCGTTACCTTGTAGCACTGTTCAGGCGTTTTGGCATCTGCAAAGACAGTAGGCATTTCGACAGAACTACCAATAAAACCCAACCTGTCATTTTTTTCTATAGTTATGCAATATTCATCCGCGATTCTTTTAGCTTTGCGTAGAACAGTTGCTTTAAGCGATTTCTTCAGGTCTATTGGTTCCGTTTTCGTCTTCATCTCTGAGAATTCCTTTGCGTTTAAGCCATTTCTTAAATTTATTGACATATTCGATGTCTATCTTTCCTTCATATACTGGAATAAGCCATTGTAGTTCATCAGGATCTTTCGTGTTAGCAAAGACTCGATATGGAATCCAAAAGCCCTTAAATTCATAACCATAAGACCTGGCAAATTCCAAAAACCTCTCAAACGTCCAATATTTAGCCATCTTTAGTCTCCTGTTAGATGGCGCGATAGGGTTAATTTAAGTATAGCCTATAATATACAAATTTCAAGTAAAATTTTTTAATTTTTATTAAAATTTTTTGCTCTGTATTTGCTTTGTAGAAAAGACCCACCGTCATTTCGACCGTAGCATCCATTAGGGACGCGAAGTGGAGAAATCTACTAATAGCAGATTTCTCGACTCACCTTCGATTCGCTCGAAATGACAAGATGCATTGTTTTCTATAGAGCACTTTGTATTTTTAATAAAAACAAAAACGGGTGGCAGACTTAGCCACCCCGATAGATTACAAAGTTTCAACACCAACGTCAATAAGCTAACCACAAACCTCTTATTTACCCATACCGAGCCAGCCGGAAATAACGGGAGCGAACTTTACAACCACGCCCGAAAAAACAACGCTGACCATACACATCAGCTTAATAAGGATGTTTAAGCCTGGGCCGGATGTATCCTTAAACGGGTCTCCTACGGTATCGCCAATGACAGCAGCTTTATGAGCGGGTGAGCCTTTACCGCCGTGTGCGCCTTTCTCGATATACTTCTTAGCGTTGTCCCACGCACCACCAGCGTTATTCAGAGATACGGCTACGACAAACCCTCCCACCGTACTGCCTGCTAATAATCCCATTACACCCACTACTCCTAACAGCAATCCTGTCGCCACTGGTACGACAATCGCCATCATTGCAGGTATTATCATTTCCCGCTGGGCACCTGCGGTGGAAATGGCCACGCACCTGGCATAGTCGGGCTTATCCTTGCCCTGCATAATGCCTGGTTTTTCCTTGAATTGCCGACGAACTTCGTTGACCATTCTGCCAGCCGCCCTGCCGACCGCCTTCATCGCCATCGCCGCAAATACGAATGCCATCATGCACCCAATAAACAATCCTACAATGAGCTTTGGATTCATTATGGTCAAGGCATATGCATTAACAAAATCGGTAAAAGAAGCGGTCTTTACATTCACCAAAGCTGGTATCGTCTCTGATGCAGCCGCGGCCTTGGCCTTCAACGCCTCGAAGCTTGCCTGCACTTTATCTGTAAGCTCTCCGCCGTAAAATACGGTATTAGCAACCTGGTAAATGCCATCAGCTGATTGATTTGCGAGCCTGGCGATCCAGATACGCACCTCTTCGATGTATGCCGCCAAAAGCGCCAGAGCAGTCAACGCAGCCGAACCGATTGCGAATCCCTTACCCGTTGCGGCGGTTGTATTACCAAGGGCATCCAGTGCATCGGTTCTTTTTCGGATTTCCGGACCTAAGTGGCTCATCTCGGCATTTCCTCCGGCGTTATCCGCTATAGGCCCATAAGCATCGGTTGCAAGGGTTATGCCCAAAGTCGATAGCATACCAACGGCGGCAAAGCCGATACCATAAAGTCCCATCGTCATATTACTAAAGCCGCCGGCTAAGCCATAAGCGAACAAAATCGAGGCAGAAACAGTGATAACAGGCAGACCCGAAGAAAGCATTCCAGTAGCAAATCCATCAATAAGGGTAGTACCCGCTCCCATCGGTGCCTGGTCTGCAATACCTCTGGTCGGCGAGTATGTGTCTGATGTATAATATTCGGTAAATAGGCCAATCATTACACCGCCAATAAGGCCTGAAACCACCGAGCCGAATACTCCCCAGCTAATCCAGCCTGCCATAACCAGTCCAATGACTGCAACAAGAATCAGAGCGGGGCTGCTCAGCGTTCCCATCCGCAGTGCGCGCAGGAGATTTTTCTGGGAGGCGTCTTCCTTGCAGCGAACAAAAAATATGCCGAGAATCGAAAGCAGCGTTCCTATGCCCGCGACAATCATCGGCGACAGAACCGCCTTGAGCGGGTCCATTCCGTACGCTTGCAGAGTGCTCATCGTAAGTGCCGCTCCAAGTGCAGAAGTTGCCAGAATCGAGCCGCAATAGCTCTCATACAAGTCGGCTCCCATTCCCGCGACATCACCAACATTATCACCGACGTTGTCAGCGATGGTTGCCGGGTTTCGCGGGTCGTCTTCTGGAATGCCTGCCTCGACCTTACCGACGAGGTCAGCTCCGACATCGGAGGCCTTGGTAAATATTCCTCCGCCGACACGGGCAAATAGAGCCTGCGTCGAAGCACCCATGCCGAACGTAATCATTGTAGTAGTTATTTCAGCCAGCCTTGTCGCAGGATTCATACCTGGGTGAACAAGCGTGATGCCGAAAAGCGAAAGGCCATTTTTCATGTGCTCCGTCGTATAGACCAGCTTGTCGAGTATCAAATACCACAGAGATATATCGAGCAGGCCGAATCCTACGACCACCAGCCCCATCACCGAGCCGGAGCGAAATGCGACCTGCAAAGCTCTATTTAGGCTGACCGTAGCACCCTGGGCGGTTCTGCTCGATGCGTAGGTTGCGCTTCTCATACCGAGAAATCCGCACAAGCCGCTGAAGAATCCGCCAGTCAAGAACGCTACAGGCACAAAGGGATTTTGAATACCGAAATATGCAAGAACTGCGAAAATAAGGCTCAAAAGAATAAATATCAATGCAACCACGCGGTACTGTCTGAAAAGGTATGCGTAAGCACCCTCGCGTACATACGAGGCTATGCTCTCCATAGTCTGGTTACCTTTGGGTGCAGCCATCATCTGCTTATAGAAAATATAAGCAAAGAACAAAGCTGCCAGCGAAGATAGCGGTGCAATCCACCAGCTTGCCGGCGTCCCTTCGACTCCGCTCAGGGCAGGGCCGGATGTTTGAGCGGTCGAAGCCTGCTCCGCTGCCGCCGCTGGACCAACAAAGCTGAATAACAACAAAAGACCACAAATCACATTGTTAATAGTCTTCACGATTCATACTCCTTTTTGAATCCAGCTATACACTTCTCAAATTAATATAGAAAATAGAACTATGTAGTTTAACCGGCAAATGCATAATTGCAACAATTTTATGGCAAAAAATCAAAAGAAGAAAGTGAGCATTCCATTCGTGGTTATCCCTGCATTTTTATAACCACCAAACCGACACATCGTTCTAGACTATTAAGAAAACTGAAGATATTTATTAGTAAAAACAGTAACAAAAAGCATTGGCTACTCGTAGATTTCATCGTATAATATAGAAAATAAAAGTTATTGTAGCCGAAGTCCATGCCTTAGGTATGGATACGGGGGACCCGAATTTCGGGGCGAATTCCTTTCATTAAGGATAGGGTACTTTCAAGCCCGAGCCCGTCAGCTAACCTCGTAGGCGTTTGAAAGGGCAATGGCCAAAATAAAAACTGCCACCCCGGCAGTTTTTTTATTTCCCCCTTGCCCAAGGTAAAGGACAACATGAAATCTAACTTTGTCCGGCTGAAAGTCACTGAATCCTTTCATATTTTCGAATTTAGCATTGGAGGTTAAACTGTGAGAATTTCCGACCTCATTGATAAAAATCTGATTAGCACAAATTTGAAATCCCGCACGAAAGAGGCGGTTCTTTCTGAGATAGTAGAGAAACTCTATAAATATAAAAAGATTAAAGATAAAAAAGAAATACTACATGCTCTGATTGAAAGAGAAAAGAAGGGTTCTACCGGAATCGGAAATACTCTTGCTATTCCACACGCCAGAATAGAGAACCTCAAAGATGTCGTTTTTTTCGTGGGCGTATCAAAGCGGGGAATCAATTTTGCATCAGTTGACCAAAGACCCGTCCAAATCATTGTGCTTTTCCTTACGCCTCTTACCGAAAGCCAGATACACCTTAAAATTCTCTCGAAACTGGCCTCGATATTCGGCGACAGAGTTTTTATAAATAAATTGATTAATGTTCGTACAGATCAAGAGTTATACAGAGTTTTAAAGCAAGGCGATACCGAAAAAGAAGCCTTTTTCCCCCTATCAAAAGAGGAAATTTATCTTGAGCTGGGGACAAATGACGATGGTCTAAAAGAAGCCGAGGCCCGAAATAGACTAAAAGAGCTGGGGCCTAACATACTTAAAAAAATCCAGAAAAAATCGCTATTGTTACGCTTTATTTACAATTTTACAAATCTTCTGGCGATTTTAATGTGGGTTGGAAGCGGCCTTTCTTTCTGGGCAGATATGCCGGAGGCAGGATGGGCATGTATAGTAGTTATCGTCGTTAACGCCATCTTCAGTTTCTGGCAGGAATATAAAGCCGAAAAGGCAATTGAAGCCCTGAGGGAATTAATTCCTTCGTACACACAAGTAATCAGGTCCGGCACTGAGAAAAAAGTTCAATCTTGCGATATTGTCCCCGGTGACATAATCATTGTAGAAGAAGGAGACCACATCTCTGCTGATGCAAGGCTGATTGAGTCGCAGGAGCTGCGGGTAAATAATAGCGCATTTTCGGGTGAAACGAAACTTTCGCATAAAATGTCTGAAGGCTTTCCAAACAGAGGCGATTTTCTTTGGCTGGAAATGCCAAACCTGATTTTTGCTGGAACAAGCGTAGCTTCAGGTATGGGAAAAGCAGTGGTTATAGCCACCGGGATGAGCATGGAAATAGGTAGAATCGCTTACTTGGCACAAACAGTTAAAGAGGAGTTAAGCCCGCTGCAAAGAGAAGTTAATCGTCTTAGCAAATTGATTGCAGTTATAGCAGTTGTTCTGGGTTTTGTTTTCTTTTTTGTGGGTTTGGCATTTACCAAGATGACTCTCCTCGCCTCTGGGATGTTTGCCATAGGAATTATTTTAGCCAATGTCCCTCAGGGTCTTATGCCGACGCTTACACTTGCACTTTCTATGGCTGTTCAGAGAATGGCAAAACGCAACGCCTTAATTAAGAAGTTGTCCTCTGTCGAAACACTCGGCTGTACGAACGTCATCTGCACCGATAAGACAGGGACAATTACTACCAATCAAATGAGCGTCAAAAAGATATTGCTCAATAACAAGATAATTGAAGTAACAGGCAGCGGTTATGAGCCAGTCGGCTCCTTTTTATACAGAGGAAAAAATATAAATGCCGAAGCATTTAAAGATGATGGTCTTGAGCTTTTGTTAAGCACGGCAACTTTATGCAATACAGCCAGGCTCATTTCTCCCTCTGTAGAGCAGAATTACTGGAACATAATAGGCGATCCTACTGAAGGAGCCTTGCTTGTGCTGGCAAAAAAAGCAGAATTTGATTACGAACAGCAGCAAGCCAATTACCGGGTTCAGAAGCGGTTTCCTTTCGAGTCTGTCCGCAAGAGAATGAGTACGATAAATAAACTCCCTAATGGCAGCCTATGTGCGTTTGTCAAAGGTGCACCGAGAGAGCTTCTGGAAATTTGCGATAAAATTGTTCTCGGCAAGAACACTATTGATTTAACAGCCGCCAAAAGAGCACAAATTAATGCACAAATAGATGATTTTGCAAAGGAAGGCCTGCGCATTCTTGGCTTTGCATATCGAAGCGTAAGCAACGCTGAAATGTCGAATGTCACAGCGCAGACCGTTGAAAATAAACTTACATTTATTGGCGTCACCGCTATGTATGACCCGCCGCGAGAAGGCATTAAAGAGGCGGTCGCGGTGTGCGAAAAGGCGGGCATCCGCGTAGTTATGATTACCGGCGACTACCAGATAACCGCCTTATCGATAGCAAGACAGGTAGGCATGGTCTCATCCGATGACGTCGAGATAATTACAGGCGCAGAGCTTTCAGTTTTAAGCGACGAGCAACTGAAAACCAAGCTTCTCGAAAAAGAAATTATCTTTGCAAGAGTAAATCCTGAGCATAAATTGCGCGTAGTAAATGCCTTCAAAAATATGGGAAATATCGTTGCCGTTACCGGCGATGGTGTTAATGATGCTCCTGCCCTTAAACGCGCCGACATCGGTATCGCTATGGGACTTCGCGGCACGGATGTGGCGAAGGAATCGGCAGAGATGATTTTGATAGACGATAGCTTTGCCAGTATCGTTTCCGCGATTGAGGAAGGTCGTGCCGTATTTGAAAACATCAAAAAATTTATCACTTATATTTTTGCGCACCTTGTTCCTGAGGCAGTGCCGTATATTTTTTATTGTCTGTTTAAAATCCCGGTCCCAATTACTGTTATGCAGATTTTGGGAATTGACCTCGGCACAGAGATATTGCCGGCTCTTGCTCTCGGTATCGAAAAACCCGAGCCTGGTATTATGGATGTTCCTCCAAGGCCAAAGAAAAAAGGAGTCGTTGATAAAATAGTCCTTTTTCGCGGTTACATATTTCTCGGACTGTTAAATGCCGCTGCTGTTTTAATCGCATACTTCTGGATTCTTTATCAGGGTGGCTGGAGGCTGGGAATGCAGTTGGAACCCAATGACACTACGTTTACAAATCCGCTGCATTTAAAAGCAGCAACAGTAGTTTTTGTTGGAATCGTTGTAATGCAGATTGCCAATGTTTTTGCTTGTCGTAGTGAAAAATATTCTGCTTTTAAGATAGGATTCTTTAATAATAAACTTATTCTTTGGGGTATTGTTTTCGAACTCATTTTTACCTCCGTTCTAATTTATACGCCATTCTTTCAAAAAATATTTCAAACAATAGGCCTTGGATGGAAGGATTGGGGAATATTATTTGTTTTTATGGGAATAATCTTTTGCTGCGAGGAGCTTAGAAAAAAGATGATGAGAGGTTCTGGATTTAGGAATTAAAACAGTCAGATGATTGTTTGTCTTATGGTTCGAGACCCATTCCTTTATGTATTAACATCCTACGTGTGATATTCCGCATTGATAGTCACATAGCCGTGGCCTAAATCACAGCCGTAGCAAAAATCGCTCTGTTTCCCAGCCGCCAAATCCACGGTTATGAGATGCTCGGTTTGCGAAATTATTTTACCAGCCTTTTTTGTGTCGAATTTCTTCGGTGCACCGTTCTTGAAAACGGTTATATCGCCGAGCTTACAGGAGAGCTTTTTCGGATTTAATTTTACGCCGACCGAGCCGACCGCGCAGATAATTCTGCCCCAGTTTGGGTCGCCGCCGTGAACTGCGCATTTTACCAGGTCATAATTAGCTATCGCCCTTGCGGCCTTGGCCGCATCTACTTTGCTGGCTGCCCCTTTAACGACCACCTTGAACATCCGCGTAGCCCCTTCGGCATCGAGCGCCATCTGCCTGGCTAAATCATCACACAATTCTGTCAATACCTTTGTGAATTTTTTGTACCGCGGCGACTTTGTCACTATGGGGCGATTGCCAGCTAAGCCGGAGGCAAGAATTATAGCTGTGTCATTAGTGCTTTGATGGCCGTCAACGGTCAGTTTGTTTAACGAATTGTCAATAGCAGTCTTCAAAGCTGCTGTCAGCAACGGTTTTGTTATCGCTACATCAGTGGTAATAAAACAAAGCGTAGTTGCCATATTTGGGGCAATCATGCCGGCTCCTTTGACCGTACCGGCAATTGTTATCAGTCGCTCGTCGCTCGTCGCTCGTCGCTCGAAAGAAAAACAGCGAATAGATTGTTTGGGTTTTGTGTCGGTTGTCATAATTGCCTTTGCAAAATCCAGACCCGTCTCCGAGGAGGATGAAAGCTGTGCTGCCGCCTTTGAGATGCCTACGGCAATTTTATCCATCGGCAACTGGTGACCGATAATACCGGTCGATGCAACAAGAATATTTCGTCGCTCGTCGCTCGTCGCTCGTCGCTCGTCCTTCGTAATACGACTTAGAATCAATGCCGCTATCTCACACATTTTCTGCGCATTTCTGACACCAGCTTTACCAGTGCAGGCGTTGGCGTTGCCGGAATTAACAACTACTGCAAAAATTTTGGGGCTTTTTATATGTTTTTTACTAACCTGCACTGCTGCCGATGTGATTTTATTGGTGGTAAAGACCGCTGCCGCCTTGGCGCCGGCTGGACAGACCAGCAGTGCTAAATCAAGCTTGCCTGATTTCTTAATCCCGCAATGCACTCCCGCTACCAAGAATCCTTTGGGTGCACTTATTGTATTATTTGCCATTACGTACTCGCTAATAAACAAAAAATTTTTAAACAAAAATCTTAATACATAACCTATGACACCACAATATAGTGAAACGGAAAAGATTTAACAGAAATATATCACATGATTGTGACCTAAAAACACTTTTTATCTCTTGACCGAGGATCGTCTATCTCAAATGGCTTGCTGCTAAGGACGCCGGCGATTGCCATATCTCTAAAATCAGCCATCGGGTCGTAGAATCTCTTTCTCAGGTCAACGGTATTGACCATCAAGCCGGGCCGGTTCGCTTTTAATTGTCGAACAATTACACCATCCGGCTGAATGAAACACGATGGGTATGGTGAATAATAGCCGCTTGAATTCGACATACTTATCCAAAAGTGGTTCGTCGCAGCGTGACACTGCATCGTTTGCCGCATAATATGCGTATGTACGCTTGGCCCTTTCTGCCGGGCGTTGTAAAACGATTGGAAAATGCAGTTGACCTTTTGCTTATAAAGCTCGCGGTAAATTTCCGGAAAGCGCAAATCAAAGCATATAAGTAGCGAGCACTTTACTTTATTGATGGTGAAATATACAAAGTGATCTCCCGGCGTCAGCCGACGTAGGTCGCCTTTGGTGCAGAATCTTTTATCGTAGCGGTCAACAATCTTGCCCTGGGAATTTATCAGATACAGGCTATTATGCGGCCTATTCGGCTCGGTTAATCTATGCGTACTGCCGAGCACGACCCAGATGCCGAGCTTGCCGGCAAGTGACATAATATTTTGTGTTTCTTCTTTGAGCAGTTCCCAATCGTAGCCGGCAAAAGAAGGAAAGTCTGTCCCTACATAGCCGCTTAGAGCACACTCGGAAAAATGAACGATATCAACCTCGGCTTTACTTGCTTTTTGCATGAATGCGCATATCTGCCGGGCATTTCGTTTTATGGAACGACCCACCGCAAACTGACAGGTCGCAGCTTTTACTATTCCCGCAGTCATAGAAGCTCATTTACTCCAATACCGTTTGGTTGTAGGATAGTCTTACTCATTATAAATTCCTATCGCAAAAAATGTTTACGTCGAAATTCTATTATAAATTGCATAGATAGTCTATCGCTAAGAAGGGAAAAAGATTTCTATTTGCAATCTCAGTTCCAAGATTATACAATTTGTTTAGCATATAATGCTTCGTTGCTGGAATTAAGGTGTTTAAACAATGGCATTAAATTTTGAATGGGATAGCAAAAAAGCCGAATCGAACGAGAGAAAACATGGAATAACATTTGAGGAAGCATCTACAATTTTTGGGGATCTCTTATCGATTACTATCGACGATCCCTCCCATTCAATCGGTGAAGATAGGTTTATTACGATTGGGACCTCCGCCAGTGGTAAAATAATTGTAGTTGTACATACAGATCGTAATGATATCATACGTATTATCAGCGCTCGTAGGGCTACTAAAAATGAGAGAAGGCAGTATGAACAAGGATAATAAAAATCTTTTATCTGGAGGAAAAGCATGAGAAAAGAATATGATTTTAGTAAAGGCGCTCGGGGCAAATATGCTCAAAAATATAAAGCGGGGACTAATATCGTTTTACTGGATCCTGACGTGGCCAAGGTATTTCAAACACCGGGGTCAGTGAATAAAGCCTTGAGATCCCTGGCCGAAATCATCAAAGCTCAAAAACAAAAAGCATAATGCCAGTATGCAGATCAGCAGAAGCCAAAAAGAAGACTTGATTTTTTTACCAAATTTTTAGGCGGTAATGAAATGAACACTACAAATAAGTGATCATTACTTTTCATTTAAAACAATTACCGAGATGAAGAAAAATAACAACAAGAAAGAGATCATAATCACGATTGCATGCTCTTTTTGCGTAGGCGTTACTGCTATTGTATCGGCGCTTATCGCACGTCAGACTTTGACGAAATACGAATTGAGACTGGTACCGTCTTTTGATAACATAGAGACAACCGATTATTTCCCTCTTAGAGAAGGAAACTTTTGGGAGTACATAGGTACTGCTCGGAATGCTGTAGGGGATGGTGTAATAGTTGAGAAAAAGGTAAAAATCTCAATGTCTGTCGTTGAGGTCTTTCGATCAGCCAATGCCACGCTCGTTACTATGAAAGGACATCTATCTGATGCCATATGGACATTAGAAGCCAAACACGCGACGGAAGAAATCATTCATATTCCAGAGTCCATATATGGTTACTTAATAGTCGCAAATAAGATTTTCCGCATCGAAGAAGGGCGATTGGCATTAGCTAAAGACATGATAAGGAAAGGAGGTTATGACGAATACAATCTCATTGGCGATACGAATTTGGAATTTGAGTTCCCATTGTTTCGAGGCCAGGTTTTTGGAGACTTCGACCAGCTTGTCAGAGAGGACAGGAGCTACGTATGGCATGTGGCCGAAAGCACGTTCTACCACGTTTCTGAGAAGGATACAATAAAAGAAGTACCTCATTACGAAATCGTTCACAATACACTACCCGATTATGTCGGTTTTTCTTTCGTTCCATACCGTGGAATTATTTCCTACTCTTACAGCCATCACGGCACAACTGCACAATTAGATCTTTATCTGCAAAACTATAATGTTCATACAGAACGTTAGAATCTTCACCAAATTGGATAAATAGAAATGATTATCTGTTTGCTATTTATAAGAATATTCCTTCCTTAATTGCCTCGCTGACGGGTCCCCGATCAAGTCGGGGATTTGGTTTTTCTCCCGTAAGAGATGCCCTGAAACATTGGCTTCAAATTCCTCAGGCGTGTAACATAACGGCTCTATCTCAATAGGCCAATGCTCTTTCGTCGCTTGTATTTCGTATATCGTCCTTCGTCTGTTCGGAGTTCATAGTTCTGCGTTCATCGACCATAAACAATGAACTATGAACAATGAACTAATTGTAAGAAATCAGCTATTCTTGAATCTGCTTCTTTACCCAAAAGGATTGCTGGTTGTATAAACTCATTTCTTCAGCAAACTATTAAACCTCGTCATTATGCCCTTATGCTCGGTAATCTTGTCAAATTCCGAAAGCCATTTCTTGGTATATTTAAGATCGATGGAGCCTTCGTTTTTGGCCAATATGCTTTTAACATCTTCTTCGTCAATGGCTCTGCCTGCGACCATCTTATGAATAATAACATCTTCGCAGGATGCAAACTTTACGGGGTAGTTGTCTATGTTAACCTTCTTTGCTCTTTTGAGAGCCTGCGCCTCATACGCAGTGAAGGAGAAAATAAAATCCACACGAATTTTCGACTTTGGCTCCTCTGCAGGCAGGACCCTTGTTTCTTTCACAAAGGCCTCCGGATTTTCGGGCAAAATCTTAAGCTTCAATTTCTTGCAAGCCTTTTCAACGAGCGTAAAGTCGTCTGCGTCGATCCCTAAGGTTATGTCGATGTCACGTGTTAATCTCGGCCTGCCATAAACGAGCACTGCTTGGCCACCGATAATCATATAGGGAATCTTATGTTCGTCTAACCTTTGAGCTATCCTTTTTATTAGCTTTTCGAACATGCTTCAGTCCGTTTATCGCCCTGGCGATTCGCAAATCGACCTCAAAACCATCCCAGATATTCTCATGGCTGATGGCGCCCAGCGCGACGGCTTCCTTATGAAGCGCCTCGTATATCCATACAGCCTCTTTGTAAGAGAGATTTTCCTGTGCGTCCAACTTGCGATAAAACTCATCCAATTTATGCTTGTTTTGTATCATCGTTTGTTTCCAGCTCGCCTTGTCGAGAACATGGTAACTCCAGAGGAAGCGTGCAATATTTTCATAGTATTGCCTTCAGATTCAGGTGTTTTTCCATGGGACGGAAATCTCTATCGCTATGTAATAAAGGCAGATTATTTTCAACGCAGAACGTTGCGATGATAACATCAATCGTTTTTCTAACTGTCACGCCCTTTTTTCTCAAAATGCGGTAATTCTTAGCACTTTTGACGGCTATCTCTTTCCCAAGCATTTCTTGGAAAATAAAACAATCGAGTAATTCTCTGGCCTTGTTGAAATCTTTGTCTTGCTGGAAACCCTGAAGAACCTCTGTCAGAATAAGATCTCCGATAACAATCAATTCATTGCCCACGAGAGAGTCCAAGAGATTTGTTTGTTCCGTAATTTTGCCGTTGAAATAATCAATCCAGACTGAAGAATCCACGAGGATCATTTATCTATCCTCATTTTATTTAGGTTGCCTGCCCACTTTAATTTGCCACGAAAACTCTTGACTTTTTTCTGACGGTTTAGTTGGATGACAAGTCTTAATCCTTCTTCGATAGCCTTTTTCTTGGTTTTGAAACCGGAAAGCCTCAGAGCGGACCTGACCAAATTGTCATCAAGTACAACATTTGTCCTCATTGTGAAATCTCCGTAGATGTGTAATTTTTACATAATTTTACACATTTATTAAAGGTTATGCAAGAACAAACTGCAGGTAAGTGGTAATTACGGCGGGTTCAACCAATTACGAATTACCAATTACCATTCACCAATGCTATCTCAGGCCAAGAGTTTCTTCAAGGCCGAAGATGATGTTCATATTCTGGATTGCCTGGCCGGATGCGCCTTTTACAAGATTGTCAATCGCTGAAAAAATCACGACTCTGCCTTTGACGCAAGTTGGGAAGATATGGCAATAGTTCGTTCCAGCCACATCTTTGACCCCCGGAGCGTCCTTACAAACCTGAACAAAAGGCTCATCCGCGTAAAAATCATTGTAGAGTTTGGCTAATTGCTTACTGTCGATTTTGCCTTTGGGCTGACCATAAACGGTCGAAAGAATCCCTCTGTCGAAAGGCCCTGCGTGTGGCTGAAACAGCATTTGAACATCGGAACCGGCAAGCTGGCTGGCGATTTGCTCCATCTCCGGCATGTGGCGGTGCGAGCCGATTCCATAAGCGAACAGATTTTCATTCATATTGGGAAAATGAAATTTGCTCGATGGATTTTTCCCCGCCCCCGATATGCCTGTTACCGCATTAACAATAATCGAATCGGTCTCAATAAGCCCTTCCTTCAGCAGGGGCGCAATAGCCAATATGGCTCCCGTCGGAAAACAGCCAGGATTTGCTACCAAGTCGACGCCTTTTATTTCCCCACGGAATAGCTCCGGCAGGCCGTAAACCGCCTTGGCAAGATTCTTAGTATCTGTGTGCTTGACTTGGTAGAACTTTTCATAAACCGCCACGTCCTTGAGGCGATAGTCCGCACTAAAATCGATAACCTTCAGTCCTGCATCCAAAAGCTTCGGCACGAATTGCATCGAGACTTTGTGAGGCAGACAGCAAAGAGCGGCATCGGCCAGACCAGCGAGCTTATCCAAATCCAACGGCTCGATTTGCAGATTGCATCGACCCTTGAATTGTGGGAAGGCGTCTGCCGCTGCCCCACATTCCTCAGGTAGCGCTGTCAGATATACAAGCTCTGCTTCGCTGTGCTGTAGGAGTATCCGTATCGATTCGGCGCCGGTATATCCGCTTGCTCCGATTATAGCAACTCGTACCATACTTTGGTGACTGGTAATTGGTGATTGGTAATTAGAATTAACCATTTAACCAATTACCATTTAACCATTTAACCGTTAGTTAGCGTTTCGAGAACTGGAATCTTCGCCTTGCGCCGGCTTGACCCGGCTTTTTTCTCTCGACCATTCTCGGGTCGCGGGTCAGATGTCCGCCGTCTCGTAGCGACTGAGCGAAATTTTCGTCGTAGTTCTTCAGCGCCCTTGCAATTCCCAGCCGGGTGGCGCCGGATTGCCCGGTAATACCACCACCTCGGACATTCACAAATACGTCAAATGATTTTTCACTCTGGACTGCCGCAAGAGGTGCAACGACCACTTGTCGGTCCTGCTCACGTTTGAAATAATCGTTAAGCTGCCTTTGATTTATCAGCAATTTTCCATCACCGGGTTTAATTCTGACTCGTGCCACAGAGCTCTTTCTTCTGCCGGTACCCCACCAGTAACCGCCTTTGGACCCGCTGGTAGGAGATGGTGTGGACTTTCGCTCGGTTTCCGCTTGGGGATGCCTTACGGCAGTAGAAGTCTTCTGATCGGTTGTTCTGGTAGGGTTATCTATTTTGGTCTCTGCCATAGTTCGATTACTTTCTTATGTTCGTCGTGCGTCGTCAGTCATGCGTATTGCGTTACGCACGACGCGATACACAATACGCAATACAAAAAATTAAAATAGCTCTATTTTTTCTGGTTTTTGGGCGTGGTGATTATGTTCCGGCCCGCGATAGACCTTCAATCTTTTTAGCATATTTCTGCCGAGCTTATTCTTCGGCAGCATTCGCCTTACCGCCAATTCAATTACCTTTTCGGGCTTCTTTGTCATCATGTCGGCAAAGCTGACGTATTTATGGCCGCCAGGATGATGGGTGTAATAGTCATACATCTTCTGCTCGGCCTTCTTGCCGGTTAGTCGTATCTTTTCAGCGTTGACCACAATCACATAATCGCCGGTATCGACATGAGGCGTATATGTAGGCTTATTTTTTCCCATAAGTAAAGGTGCGATTTTGGCAGCCATTCGGCCAAGGATCGCCGCCTCGGCGTCCACTAACAGCCACCTCTTGTCAACCTGTCCTTTTTTTGCCATAAAGCTCTTCATAGAAACATTCTCGTTCACAACCGAAAAAGCAGTATTTTAGCGGGTTTAGCTCACTTGTCAAACCTTTTGAGGTATAAAATTCAAGAATTTAAGCCCTGGCAAGGACAAATCCTTTCTGTATCTTAAAATGGGTAATGGCACTACCGTAATAGCTGGATTTTCACGAAAGATTTTGTATATTACAATTCATTGGCAGTATAATTAGTTCCTGTTGCAGAAAGAATAAAAACGAAGATGTCATACCTGCGGATGCAGGTATCTACGTCGAAAAACTGGATTCCCGCCTGCGCGGGAATGACAAAAACCAGTATCCGCAACAGATACTAATTAGGCAGATTAAATGGAAAATATGAGTTTTGGAGAAGTATCATGTATAGGAAACTGATGGATTGTCCAATTCTTTCTATTTTGGTGTCACTGTTATTCCTCACGTTCAGTAGTGCTGCCCAGACGAAGGAGAAAGAAAAGGCCATAACTCTTGACACAGACCCAAATCTTGTCGGCTGGTGGAAGTTTGACGAGACTTCAGGAGAAACCGCCGAGGATTCATCCAAGCATGGCCGTAATGGCACGCTCAAAGGCGGCTTGTCGTTCGACAAAAATTCAATCCCAGGCAAAATCGGCAAAGCACTCAGCCTCGACGGCAGCGATGATTACATCCAGATAACCAAATATAAGGGCGTTACCGGCACTCGGCCTCGAACCGTGACGGCTTGGCTCAAAACAACAACCCCGAAGGGAGAAATCATATCTTGGGGCCTCAATGATTATGGCCAAATGTGGATATTCGGATTCATTAGAGGCCGCGTAGGTGTGACACCCAATGGTGGGTACCTCTATATTAACGCTGCGACCGACGACGATGCGTGGCATCATATCGCAGCGGTGGTGCACGATGCCAACCTGCCGAATCTACATGACGATGTCACGCTCTATAAAGACGGCACTTTGGCGGAAATCCATGACATAGGCCTTTTAGACCTATGGCCGATAGAGACCGGCAGCGATTTAGATGTCACGATAGGCAGAGAATTTAAAGGCATTATCGATGACGTACGCATCTACGACCGTACCCTGTCCGAGGACGAGATAAAAGCGCTGTTTGAAAAGAAGGGTAAAAGGGACAAAGTGGCAAAGGGACAAAGTTCCTATGCGCCTACGTGCCTTTGTGCCGTTCGAACCAATTAACATTGGGGATGGGAGTAAAACAATGAAGCAAAAGAATTTCAGCAACACTATTACACGACGCGATTTTTTGGCCCTTGTAGCTACCAGTTCCGTGGCGTCGTTCTGGCCCCATCGCGCGTATAGTAAAATGAAACAAAAGCAACTTAACCTGATAGTCATCCTGGCGGATGACTGCTCGGCAGGTGAGATAGGATGCTATGGAAATCAAAAGCACAGGACGCCAAACCTCGACGCCCTCGCCAAAACCGGCGTAATGTTCAAAACGTGCTGGTGTACGCCGCTTTGCAGCCCTACGCGTGCCGAGATTATGACCGGCCGTTACGGCTTCCGTACAAGGTGGTACCATAATAATATGAAGGTGCCAGAGCCGCTCAGCAAGAACAACAAAATCTTTGCACAAATCCTAAAAGAAGCTGGATACGCTACCGCAATCGCCGGCAAGTGGCAATTATTCGGCACGCAGACAGAATACGGATTTGACGAATCCTGCATCTGGGCCTACGAAGAATATCTTCCCAAGGGCGTTGTCCACAAGGGCGCCTACGAACAACCCGGCAAACCTTCCAGGTACTGGCATCCGTGCATCCTTAAAAATGAACAATATCTGCCGACCAACCCTGACGATTATGGCCCGGATATCCACACAGATTTTCTGATCGATTTTATGAAGAGTCACAAGGATAGGCCATTTCTACTTTATTATACGATGTGCCTGACCCATAACCCCCACTATCCTACCCCTGATTCGCTCACCACGCAAAAAGATAAAATGCGGCACAGCCAAGAGAACTTCAAAGCTGACGTTGAGTACATGGACAAACTCATCGGCCGCATAGTCAAAGCATTGGACGACCTGGGCCTGCGTGAAAAAACTGTTCTATTTTTTACTACCGACAATGGAACCGGTGGAAAAGGGAAAGGGCAGGCTAAGGAAATTGGCTGTCGAGTACCAATGATTGTTAATTGCCCAGGGTTGGTAAAAACCATCGGCCCGTGTGACGAATTAGTTGATTTGTCCGATGTACTTCCGACGCTGGTAGAACTCGCGGCAGCGGAGCTGCCCAAAGGATATGTTATTGACGGACATAGCTTGGCGCCGCTTCTGCTGGGAAAACCTTATAAGCCGCGCCAGTGGATTTTCAGCTATCTCGCCGACAAGCGTATGCTGCGCGATAAGCGCTGGCTTCTTGAGGGCGATGGCAAATTTTATGATTGTGGCAACAGCCGCGATGGAACAGGATATAGGGACGTGACTGATTCAAATGAGCCGCAAGTGCTTGCCGCCCGCAAAAGGTTCGCAGAAATCCTCGCTGATAAGCCGGCACCACCGCCAGATGATCCGCTGCTGCGCAAGTTCCGAGCCAGCGTGTCGGTAAAAAAAGCAGGACAAAAAACGCAAGAATAAACAAGCACTAGACGAACAATAGAGTGCCCCGCCCAGCGCTGGGCGGGGTCAAAATTCAAAAATTTCAATTTTCCGTGCAGCTGACGATAAGCAATTACGGCACAATTTCAATAGGGATGGCTGGAAAGATACCCATCGAAGTACGGCGTTTGGCGGCCCCCGCTTCTGCTTTCGCAGAAAGCTGCGGGGGTTTTGCCGTAGATTCTCTGAATGCCTCGACAATCAGGTTGTCCGCGAAACCACTTTGTCCGCCTATGGCGGATTTATCAGCCTTCAATTGAAATACCAGGCCTCCGGGCACAACGGTCACACCTTGCAGGGTCACTCCCTTAGGCGGTTCGTTGAGCTCTAGTTGTATTTCCTTCAAGTTTGCACCTTTCTGGGTTTTGACTCTTACCTGGGCCGTGCCGCCCACGGGAATCCGGACAGGACTTTTACTTACCAGTTCGACCGGAGGCACACGCCATTTGGATTTTTTGACCGCGACCAGCAATTGCTGCGCCGGCACCAGATGCCGGTAAAGAAATGCCTGCATCATATCATCTGCGGGAACGGCCTGGTGGCTGACCATTGAATCGCCGATTGTCGCGCGACCTTCCATCTGTAAGGCTACCGGTTTACCCGCCGCGGCGGGCGAGTCGGTCTCCACCGGCGGCGCCGTCAGAGTCATGCGGACGCGATCACGTCCGGCAGGAATCCGCCCGCCGGCCAGTTTGAAACCGGCTGGTGCGCCTCTGGCCACCACTTCGATTTCGCCGTCAAATCCATCTTTCCGTAATGCGTATACATGGACCGGAACAATGCCCCCGGCGTTCACGCTGATGCTGGAGGGTGTCACGCGGAGCGCAAAATCGCCCTGCGCAGGAGCGATGCGCAGGCGATAGCCATACGCCTGGCCTCCGTGATTCTGCGAATCGGCCAGATGCACATAGTAAGTGTCATCTCCCCGCCTGTGCGGGGACAAGCTTGCCTCTGCGGAAGTAGAGGGCAGCTCGGCCAGTAGATACGAATCGGCGTGGTGTGTAAACAATCCCATCATATCCTTGTACAGATGACTATCATCCTTAAGCATATAATCGTCATTCCATTGCAGCACACGACCTGATGCATCGGTCAGCCGAAGCACTGAGTCCAGCGGAGAATTCAACCGGCGACTATAGACTTCGGCCACCACTTTATCGCCGGCGCGGCCCTCAAACTGGAATACGTCGACATCGCCGGGCCGGTCGATGCGGCCGTTGATAATCTTTGGAAGGTCAATTGGCTGCGCATCCTTTGTGGTATCGTTGGATTCGGTTTCAGTGCACTCAGGCAGTGTATCCACGGCATACGTAATAGAATTAGAAAGCTGTTGTCGAGCCCTGGCCGCCGGCGGGCGAGCCTCGTTTTTCGGGTGTCGAGAGTCGTTACGAGTCTCGTAAAACGTCAAACGAGTCTCGAAAAATTTACTGCCTGCCTCTGGTTGGTCGCCGGGTTGAGTATCCAATAGTAATTGGGTCGTGGGGAGGTTCCAGCCGGCAACAGAGGCGACGGTTTTAACGCCCGCCCTGCCTCCCAGCGGGAACATCTGCGTGATGAAAGGTTGCTCACTGACGGCAATTCGGTAGATAAAATCTTCCCGTCCGCGATAGATGGAATCGCGGATCGCAAGCTCATACTCGCCGTCTTGCGGAATCTGGTAGAAAAGGACCGGGTCGGGATTAAAACGGTAATCGTCCACGAAGGCCACTTCATTGCCGTTTGATTCGTAGAGGGCAAGCACAGCCTGAAACCAGCCGGGAACGGCATCGGCCAGATACGGGATCAGGCTGCGGGCCTGCGTCTCTATCACCAGCTTTTGTCCCTGTCGAGCACTGAAGCGGAAACGGTCGACATCCCCCGGCATAATCTGTCCGTTCAACAGCACGGGCAGATTGAGGGGCTTTTCTTCTGGAAGATTGAGCGTCTTGGGAAGGTTGGGCAGCTCCGGATATGCCTGCCGGTTGTTGGGCTCCAGCTCACGGATTTCCGGCAGCAGCCCCACCTGGAAGACCATAGGATTTGTCAGGCCGGCTGGGGTTCCAAGCCGAAGTTCTCTGTTGCCGGGTGCCGCGTTAGGATCGATAGTGATTTCAATCAGCACCATTTCGGCAATCTGCTTGTTGGGCTGCTGCTTACTTACTGGGAAAAAGAAAATACTCCTAATATGCTCCAGCTCTCGAAGGCTCGCCTTATCCAAATCGAGCAATAATGGATGTTCCGGCAGTTGTGCCTGTTCTGTTTTGCCGTTAACATTTTCTCCCTCGGCTGCCTTGGTTTTTTCCACGGGAACGGAAAGGTCGCTGCTTTTGCCAGATAGTTCAGCCAGCCGCATCTGCTGCACTTCTTTTAGACGCCGCTGCAGCAACTCGCGTTGTTCTTTTTGTAGATTTCCGAGCGGTCTGATGTACTGAATGACCGAGGCGTGCACACCGCTGCCGGAAATGTACACATCAGTAGCCCCTCGAAGAAGCTGGCCGCCTGCCGTGATTTGAACTACGGTTCCTTGCTGCCCACCGGCGGGATAGAGATAGCCAATATGCGGTGCTGTCGTACTGGTCTGACCCCATGCAGTTGTAACGCATAAAAATAGAATATCGAATATCGAATATTGAATAATGATTGATAATCTTCTAAATTCGATACTTGTCCTGAGCGCAGTCGAAGGATTCCTTGTCCGGCTACGGCTCGGCGCTCCGCCGAGACGAGTTCGATATTCGACATTCATTTGTTCAGATCCTTGATTTACATAATCTCTTTAAGTCGACCGCTGCCGCCCTCAGATAACGGCATGACCTTGACGTCCAATCCCCTCGGGTTTGGCAGCGGGCCTTCAGGATCGATGCCGAGCAATTCGTACATGCTGCCGATCAGGTCTTGCGGATACACGGGACGTTCCGCCACTTCGGTTCCATTTTCGTTGGAGGCCCCGACGACACAACCGGCCTTGAACCCTCCGCCGGCAACCACGGCACAAAAGCATTTGCCGCAGTGCCCCCGGCCGCCGTTCCATGGCGGCTCCCATTGGATCTTGGGGGTGCGGCCGAACTCGCCGCTCCACCATATAATCGTGCTTTCGAGCAGGCCGCGGTCAGCCAGGTCCAATAGCAGCGTGGCCATCCCCCGGTCCATTTCCGGCAGCTTGCGACGCATAGTTTCAAAGTTCTGTTTGTGGGTGTCCCAGCCTTTGTAGTTGATGGTGATGTAGGGCACACCGTGTTCGACCAGCCGGCGCGCCATCAGGCAAGACTGGCCAAAGGTGTTACGGCCGTACTTTTCTCGGATTTCGTCCTTTTCCTCCGACAGATCGAACAGCTTCTTTGCGTCGCCGAACATCATGCCGTAGGCATTTTCCTCACAGTGGTCGAGCTGTTTGAATTGCGGGTTCTCCGGCATGGCCTTGCCCAACGAATCGAGCGAATGGAGAAGCTCGCGCCTGGCGCGCTGGCGTTCGTCGGAAATGCCTCTTGCGGTGATCCCTTCAACGGCGAAGGGGGTCTGATTGGGATCGCCGCCAGTGGCGAACGGTTTGTATCGCGGCCCAAGAAAACCCGACTCGGAAAATCGGCCTTGAGGCTGAGTCAACACAATATACGGTGGTGCAAGCCCTTTATAACTATGCTCATATCCCGCTAACAGCGACACGACGGCCCCGACACAGGGATAGACCAGCCGACCCGGCTCGCGTCCCGTCTGCACGATATACGATGCGGTCTCGTGACTGTTGTTGCCATGAGTCATACTACGGATGATGGATAACTTATCGGCTTGCTGCGCCAGCAGCGGCAGCATCTCGCAGATTTGGATTCCGTTCACATTAGTGGATATCGGTTTGTTAAAAGGGCCGCAATAATCGTAGCCCGCGCCCGGCTTTGGGTCGAAGGTATCCAGATGGGACGGGCCTCCCCACATCCATATCTGTATAACCGACTTGGCCTTTGGACTTAAAGGTGAGGCCCGAGCCTTGAGACTGAAAGGCTCGATAAATGCCAGCCCGCCAGAGGTAAGGCGGGCTAGCCCCCCTGCTCCGAGAAGCCCCCGTTTTAACACTTCTCGCCGTGTCATAAATTCGTAGGGTGGGCTGTGCCCACCATTTCTTTTTGGTGTGCTCATAGGACTGTTTCCTTATTTAATGCCGATATAGAAATTCCTTAGTGTTAATCAGAGCCCAGACCAGATCGTTAGTGGCCGCAGCGGGATTTATTCCCTTGGTTTGAAAGTATTTTTCCACTGTGGAAATTTCTTCCTGCGTTGGCCAGCGCGACAGAATATTCAGATATATTATGTTTATCAGCTTGCGACGGTCAGCCTTGGCGGTCCTAACAAGGGCGCTCAACCGCCCGCTGCGTTCGATCTTGTTTTGAATATGGGTTGAATTCAGCAGGTGCAATCGCTGCTCGTCGGTGGGTTGATTGTTGCGTTCGGATTCCAGGCCGGTATCGCGAGCCGGCCGGCCGAACATTTCGAGGAACTGACTGGTGATGCTGCCGTCCGCCAGCTCGATAGAGCGGTTTTCCTCCGGAATGAAGGTGAAAGGTTCCGGAACGGCGCTCGAATAGCTTTCCTGGGTTCCGGAAATCGAGCACAAGGCATCGATCAGCACCTCCGCCTCCAGGCGGCGCACCGGATAGCACGCAAACAGTGCCTCTGCGTCTGGATGATCGCTGCATGGTATCGATGACTGCTGATAGGTGTGGCTGTTGAGAATCAGGCGGTAAATATGCCGCAGGTCGTAGCCAGCTTTAATCAGCTCCCTTTCCAGGAAAGTGAGGACCTGAGGATGAACGGCAGGATTATCCGGCCGAATGTCATCCGGCTCGTGGATGAGCCCGCGGCCAAGCAGCCAAGCCCAGATGCGATTGACGATATTGCGCGCAAAGAATGGGTTGTCTGGTGTGATCAACCAATCGGCAAAGACTACGCGGGGATCTTCCGCTGGCTGGATCTGCACAGCCACGCCATCGGGAAAAACGGCCCCCGACTTGATCGGGGGTTCAGCCGGCGTGGGATCCAGGGAAACGATTTCTTCTTTCCATTCAGCCGTCTGCTTGTACGCCACGCGTGAGAAAAAAGCCTCCATACCGGAACGCTGTTTTTCCGGCCATTGCTCAAAACGCACCCCCATAAAAGTCAGGGCAACCGCCGCGGCGATGGCGGAAGGTTCCCTACCCTGGATCGCCCGATAGAAGTTGACCTGTGGCACACGGAAGTTGCTGCCGCTCGATGTCAGCAGCTGCCGAGCAAATTTGTCGTAAGGCATATTTGCCCGAAGGCAATCGTGAATCCAGCGATGATAGGCCTGCACCGCGTTGGGCCATAGATTGATGGGAAACTCCGCCTTGACCCGCAGCAGATCACACCACTTAAGCGACCAATAGTCGGCAAACTCGTCCCGCTGGAGCAGATGGTCGATCAGCTTGCTCCTTTTTTGGGGGTCGGAATCGGCTAAAAAGGTACGAGCCTCATCTGCCGTCGGCAACGTGCCGATCACATCCAGATAGACGCGGCGAAGGAACACATGATCGCTACAAAGCTGCGAAGGAGAGAGACCGAGCTGTTTTAATTTAGCAAAGACAAGCTCATCAATTGGATTCGACCCTTCGACTACGCTCAGAGCCTGCCCTGAGCTTGTCGAAGGGGCAGGCAGGCTCACCATAGGCTTGTTGTTTACTGCAACATCAGGACGAGAAACAAGGACAGCAAATAGAAAAAATGGTAACACTTTAATTAGCATCACAACCGCCCTCACACCTAATTAACCCGCCCAATCCGCCAATGGCGGACCGGACTCTTGAATTTCCGTGCATAATTATAGTTTACCGTTGGCGTTGTGTCAATAGCTTCAACCAGTTTTCTTCTGATTAGGCCAGTAGGGTGGGCCGTGCCCACCTGCAGTTTATCTGGTTTTGGCGGCCTTCAGAGCGGTGACCTCGACTTCGAACAGTAGGTCAGGCCGACAGATGTCGCATATCACTGTTACCCACGGCCAGTCCCGCCCGGCGCTGGGCTGGGTACTTTTGAGGGACCCCGCTCCGCGGGAACCCAAATCGTTGAATATCTGCTCGACCTCGGCTGTTTTACAGTAGGCCACCGCTTGCACCACATCCTCATCGCTAACTGCTGTATCCTTCAGGACTGCACGAACATTTTTTATAGTTTCTTTTATCTGGCCTAACGGGTCGTCGATGTGAGTGGTAGCACCGCTGGCGTCGATGGAGGCGGTTCCGGAAACAAAAATTGTTTCTCCAGCAGGTGTAATTGCTCGTGAAGCCCGTGAAAAAGCTGAGCCGTACTCCAACGCACACTGCTGCTTTCCTGCTGCTTGTAAATGCCGGATCGAATCGCGCGGTTCCAGGACCGCAATGAGGTCCATCGCACACTTGCTTCCATCTGCTGGTCTTAATCCAATTCCTGTGCTGGCAGGCATTGATTGTCGTGCCCCCGCTCTTGACTTCGTCAAGAAGTCGCGGGGGATAAGACCTCGTTGAGTGAAAAACTCATTTCTGACTCGATTGAACTGGCCGTACCATGAAAGGATGCGGCCCAGCCACATCCAGGTGCGTGCTACCGAAAAGAAATCACTGCCGGCCTGCTTAAGTGCCGATTCGGCTTTCTCCATCATAGCTCGCGCCTGCTCGGTAGCATCGTCCCCGCGTTTAGCCCTGCCACCTGTGGGCATATTAGCCCCGGCCACTGGCCGGGGTACCCCCGCCGAAAGGCGGGGGCTAATCGAGCAGGGACCGGCAGATATACCCGAAAGGGTAAGATAGGTGCAGCCGGGCACGTGGAGAATTCGTCCGTCCGGCCGTCCCCCTGCCTTCCCCCCGCGGAAGCGGGGAACATCAATCACTTCCGGCCTGCTGTCACTACGAATGGCATGAACTTGCACTGCCGTAATTGGCCGGCTCATCTGTCTTTTGCCTACCAGAATAGTAGGAGCAACTCCATCATCAAGCGCGCCATAGATTTGCGACCTTAGACGTAGAAGCTTTTCAGCCGGCTTTTTAGGGACGAAGATTCGCTCCCGCATAATGTACGCATTTTTGGAACGCAGTATTTCTGCGATATCATTAAAAATCTTTCCCGCCACAGGCGAGCCAGCAGAAATATAGATTTCATTAGCTACAGACGATTGGCCGCTACGTATGTCCAAATCTACAGCCATTTTTACTTCGCCTTTAGCCCTGCCATCTGTGGGCATATTAGCCCCGGCCACTGGCCGGGGTACCCCCGCCGAAAGGCGGGGGCTAAAAACCCCGGCACAGGTCCGGGGGCTAATCGTTTATAGGGTTACGTTACTCATTTATAATAATTATCTTGCGCAAAAATATCAAGCCTAACCGTAAAGGAGCGCAGATTAATTTGTAGTTTTCTCCGCTACAAAATACGGGTGCCGAGTCCTCGGCTTAAAGCTCGGCCCGAAGGTTCTGCGAAGTCTTGGCGATAGCCGCACGAGCGGCGCAACCGATAGGCGCAACCAAAAACCGGTTGCGGTTGCGCGACTCGTCCTTCGGGGCGACCTCATGGACACCTGCCGGTGGAATTCAAATAATGCGCGAAAAAAGGCTTGTCAAGTACAGAGCTATGGCTATAATGGCCTTCAATTGAGAAGTTAAAGCTCGAGCCTCGTTTTTCGTGTCTCGAGGCTCGTTACGAGACTCGTCACCCGTCCGCCGTAAGGCGTCCCCAAGCGGACAACGAGCCTCGGATTCAATAGCTAAGCAGGGGCGGGGACCAGTCAGAAGGAGAAGATCGCTATGAACAAAAATATTAGAGAAAACACGTCACGTCGCGAGTTTTTAAAGAGCACTGGCCGACTGGCTGCCACATCAGCTCTGGTAGCAGGGATCAGTCCGCACCTATATGCAGAGGAGAACAATACCATCAAGGTGGCCTTAATTGGCTGTGGCGGTCGGGGCACCGGCGCAGCGGCGAACGCCCTTTCTGTCAAGAACGGCCCGATCAAGCTGGTCGCTATGGTCGACGTCTTCGAGGACCGTGTTGCTCGCAGTTACAAGAACCTAACGGAGATGCACGCTACGCTGATGGACGTGCCCGAGGACCGCCGGTTCATTGGGTTCGATGGTTACAAAAAGGCAATGGATTGTCTGGACCGGGGCGATGTGGCGATTCTTGCGACGCCTCCGGCATTCCGCTGGGTGCATTTCGGCTACGCCATCGAGAAGGGCATCAATGTCTTCATGGAGAAGCCCATCACTGTGGATGGCCCCACCACCCGCAAGTTCCTCAAGCTCGCCGAGGAGTCTGTCAAGAAGAACCTCAAGGTGGGCGTCGGCCTGATGATACGCCACTGTAAAGGCCGACAGCAGCTTTACGAGCGGATCAAGTCGGGCGAGATCGGCGATATCATCGCGCTGCGGGCCTACCGGATGTCCGGCCGGTCTGCTACCTGCGGCCCAAAGCCTGACAATATCAGCGAGCTGCTCCACCAGGTGCGCCTATTCCACAGCTTCCTTTGGGCCAGCGGCGGCTGCTTCAGTGACTACTACATCCACCAGATCGACGAGTGCTCCTGGATGAAAGGGGCCTGGCCGATCCAGGCCCACGCCACCGGCGGTCGGCACTATCGCGGCGATTCACTCGACCAAAACCTCGACAGCTACGCGGTCGAATACACCTACCCGGATGGAACCAAGCTTTTCTACTATGGCCGGAACATGGAAGGTTGTCACAACGAGTTCGCAAGTTACGCTCACGGGACGAAGGGCTTGGCCATCATCTCCACATCAGCTCACCACCCGGGCAGAGTCCGTACCTTCAAAGGACATAACGTGGACGGCGCCAACCAGTTGTGGGCGTTCCCCCAGCCCGAGCCGAGTCCATACCAGCTTGAGTTAGATGACCTGATAGATGCTATTCGTCAGGATAAGCCATACAACGAGGCCGAGCGCGGCGTCATTGCCAGCCTTGTGACCTCGATGGGCCGGATGGCCGCCCACACAGGCCGGATCGTTACCTACGACGAAATCCTCAACTGCGAGCATGAGTTTGCTCCCGATGTGGACAAGCTGACGATGGATTCCGCTGCACCCTTGCAGGCTGGGCCTGATGGCAAATATCCCGTCCCACAGCCGGGCATTCTCAAAGACCGTGAATACAAAGAGTTTGCTTAATACAACTCGCTCGATTCTCGATACTGGATACTAGATACTCGTCGAGCATCGGGCATCGAGCATCGTGAGGTGATAGTATGACACGCTCAAATGAACCGGGCGTAGGCCGCGGCACTACTCGGCGTGATTTCTTGATCCGCCTCGGGCGGACAACCGCGGTGACATCGGCTGCCGTCTCGGGCGCGCTGAGAATCAGTCGAAACGCGTTTGCCGCCGGCAGTGACGTCATCCGTGTGGGAATGATCGGTTGCGGCGGGCGCAATGCCGGCGCTGCCACCCAGGCGCTCACCGCTGACCGAGGCGCGCGCCTCGTTGCGATGTGTGACATCTTCATGGACCGTGTCAAAGAAAAACGCAACATTCTAAAAGAACAAAAATCAGAGCAGGTCGTCGTCGATGATGAGCACTGCTTTGCCGGCTTCGACGGCTACAAGCACGTGATCGAGTCGTCGGATGTGGTGCTGATTGCCAACGCGGCTAAGTTCCACCCGCTCCATACTATGACCGCAATTCAAGCTGGAAAGCATGTCTTCGTGGAGAAACCTCACGGCATCGACCCGGCTGGTGTCAAGCTCATCCAACAGGCAGCGGAGTTAGCAAAGCAGAAGAAACTGTGCCTCGTTTCTGGTCTGCAAAGTCGCTACCACACGGGGTACGCTGAGACAATCCAGCGTATCCACGATGGGGCTATTGGCGATGTGGTCGCCATTGAAGAGAACTTCCTCCGCGCCCCGTATGGTGTAATCCCGCGCAAGGAGGAGCTCTCGGAGCTCCAGTGGCAGTGCAGCACGCAATACCATTTTCGCTGGCTCTGCGGGGACGATGTCCCCCAGTCGCTGGTGCACAATCTGGACCGTTCCAGTTGGGTGATGCACAATAAAGCCCCCGTGAAATGCCATGGTCTGGCTGGACGGTCTTCGATGACCGAGCCAATCTATGGTGATGTGTTCGATCACCATTCGGTCGTTTACGAATTCGACAATGGCGTACCCATCTACGCCTTCTGCCGCACCACCACCGGATGCTACAATAGCACTTCCAGTATTGTGCTCGGCAGCAAAGGCAGGGCATCAGTCCTGCAGTGTCGGATCTGGGGCGAGACAAACTGGCGATGGGAGGGAAAATGCGATCCTTATCAGAGAGAGCACGACGAACTGTTTGCTGCGATTCGCAAAGGCTCGCCGATCAACAACGGTGACTATATGGCTCGCAGCACGATGATTACCGTGATGGGCCAAATATCCTGTTACACCGGCAAAGAGGTCACCTGGGACGAGATCAACAAGAGCGACTTCTATTATCCGCCCAAGGCCGAGCAGTGCCGCGACGATATGGAGCCGCCGGTTAAGCCTGGCGCCGATGGCAGCTATCCTGTACCCAAACCGGGTTTTACAAAGATGATTTGAGCGTGTTGAGCAAATAGAAATGCAAAGCATAAAAGTAAAAGTAGGGTGGGCTGTGCCCACCATCTTTCTTTTGGTGTGCTGTGCACACCCTACCTGCTGGGCCCGCCAAGATAATCTTGCAAAAAAATATACCGAGACGATTACGATAGAAAATGGCCAGAAGCTATCTTTTGAAATGGTACTCATTCCCCCCGCGCTTTCTTGCGAAAGCAAGAGCGGGGACACCTTTCTGATGGGTAACCAGCCGGGTCAGGCTCCGCCAAAGGCGGACCAGGACCATGAAGGGCCACAGCATCAAGTGCGCCTCGATCCTTTCTACCTTTGCACAACAGAGACCACCATTGAACTTTTTCTGGCCTACTATAATGAAACGGTCAGTACAAAGAAAGACTTCGACCAGGCCGAATCCGCCAAGGGCGGACCAAAGGCGGGCCAGGAGCAGATTGACGCGATTACCGGCCCTACGCCTGTCTACGGGGACCTGACGATGGGCTACGGAGCCAAGCACCCCGCCATCGCGATGACCTGGCACAATGCTGTGACTTTTTGCAGGTGGCTATCAAAAAAAACCGGCAAGGAATATCGTCTGCCGACAGAGGCTGAATGGGAATATGCCTGCCGTGCAGGCACTAACAGCCTTTTTGGCTGCGGAAATGACCCAAACCGGCTTGCAGAGTTTGCTTGGTATAAGGCTAATTCCGATGGTCAGACCCATGAGGTTGCTAAAAGAAAGCCTAACGCCTGGGGTCTGTATGATATGTCGGGCAATGTTCGTGAGTGGGTTTACGATTTCTACAGCCCCACCGCGTACCAAGATGCCGCCAAGGAAAATCCAGCAGTCAACCCCAAAGGACCAAAGACGGGCAAAGTGCACGTAGCTCGTGGCGGCGACTATAACAGCTCCGTAGAGGAGCTGCGCTGTGCAGCCAGGGCCTTTGAAGAAGATTGGTGGCGCTCCGGTGACCCGCAGATACCCAAAAGTAAATGGTGGCTGCCAGGCATGGACTTCATCGGTTTTCGCGTCGCCAGCTCTGCTCGTTTAACCCCAGAATGAACGAGCCAGGTTGTGTTGTTCGGTTTTCGGTTGCGCAGCTCGTTTCATTAAACGTCATACGTAAAACGTGACGAGCGGCGTAACCGCAACCGGTTTTTCGTCTTACGTTTTACACTTCCTTTCGGTGCTACATTGTGCTGTCTTTGCCAAGTCTATTGAAACATTCTTCCATAATAGTCTCGGTCTGTGTGGCCCCGAATCGGCTGCAGCCGGCATATCTAACCTTCAGAGCCATATCCAGGTCTCGCACGCCGCCAGCCGCTTTGACCTGTACCTTCCCAGAGACATTCTCTCGCATAAGCTTCAGGTCTTCTAACGTAGCTCCACCGCCGGCAAAGCCGGTCGAGGTTTTGACAAAGTCAGCTCCCGCCTCCTCGGCGAGTCTGCAGGCGATTTTCTTCTGCTGGTCATCAAGGTAATAGTTTTCAAAAATCACCTTGACCAGCACATTATGACGATGCGCTGCTTCCACCACTGCGGCAATATCCTTTTTTACATAGTCATAATCACCGCTGCGAAGCTTGCCGATGTTGAGCACCATGTCCAATTCAACGGCACCATCTTTGATGGCCTGCTCGGCCTCGAAGACCTTTGTCTCAGTCGTGCTGTAGCCGTGCGGAAAGCCCACTACGGTTGTGGTCTTGACACCTGTTCCCGCAAGAAGCTTTTTAACCAATGGCACAGCAGATGGACCGCAGCACACAGTAGCCACCTTATACTTTTTCGCAATCTGGCAACCTTTGCGAATGTCTTGTTCTGTCAGCTCAGGACGCAAAATGGAATGATCAATCATTCGTGCGATATCTTGACATGTGTAGCTCATAACTGTCACCTTCACCTATTAAAGCACAATCTGGGTAATAATCCACAATGCTACAGCCGCCATGCCACCTTCTATTAGAGTACCCAAGGTCTGCAGTTTATAGCCTTGGCTAACGGTCATGTTGGAAAGCTGGGTGACTACCCAAAAATAACTATCATTGACATGGCTAACCACCATAGAACCTGCTCCGATCGCAACGACAATCAGAGCTCGAGCAGTTGGCCCAGCAAGACCCAGTGACTCAATAAGTGGTGCGACGATTCCCGCTGTGGCGATGATAGCCACGGTTGATGAGCCCTGCGCGGTCTTTAGCGCCGCTGCGACGATAAAAGGCAAAAAGATACTGAGGTTCGCACTGGTGGTTATGTGTTCTGCCACTACTTCGGAGATGCCGGAGTTCTCAAGCACCTTGCCGAAGGCGCCGCCGCAGCCGGTGATTATAATTATAGTTGCCGCTGTAACTACTGCATCCCCAACCCATCCGGAAGGAGAAAGCATCTGAGCAGTCAATTTTCTGGGCAGCAAAAAGGCAAACAAAACTCCAATGAGCAATGCCACTACCGGCTGTCCAACAAAGTCGATAAGAGTCGAAAGACTCCCTTGGCCAAATGGATGACTTGGAAAGTTGTTTACCGACCGCAACACAATCAATACGATGGGAAGGAATATCGGAATCACTGACTTTAAGGCAGAAGGAGCCTCCTCGATCCTGGATACTGGATACTCGATACTTGACGGGAATCGAGCATCGAGCATCGAGCTGCAAACTTAGTGCTAAAAACCCAAACAGCTACCAGGCAGATAGCGGCGACAATTGCGCCCCACAAAATTACTAAGCCAAGGTCCGCATTTAGCAGCGCCGCGGCTGCGATAGGCCCTGGAGTAGGAGGTACCATTGTGTGGGTAGCATACAGTCCAAGACTAAGCGCGATCGCGCTTGCAGCCAGGGAAACCTTTGCCTTTCCAGATAACGCCTTAGCTAAAGGAAAAAGAATGACAAAGCCCGAATCACAGAACACAGGAATGCTCACAATGTATCCAATTATGCTCATAGCCAGCGGCACATTCTTCTGCCCTACAAGTTGGAGTATCCTCTCGGCTAACCTGAAGGCACCGCCGGACTTTTCAAGAAAGGTGCCAATAACTGAGCCAGCCAGAATTACGATACCGATGTGACCGATAGTACCGCCAAAACCTGCGTTGACTGATTCAACGACTCGCTGCAGCGGCATTTTCCCGCACAGAATTCCGTAGCCGAAAGCTGCGATTAGCAGCGCAAGGAACGGATGCAGCTTTAGTTTGATTGTTGCGATGATAATAAAAATAATACTGAGCAGAAGAAGGATTAGCAGCCACATATAGTAAACTTACGATTCATTATTGACTATTTATTATTTGGTAATTGGAAATCGGTAATTTGTAATTACAAGTTTCCAGTTACCAATTACCACTCACCAAGTCAAAGTGTTATCAGATCCCATAAGCGGTTAAGCGATTCGATGGTCTTTTGCAGTGCCGCGCTATCCTCCATCTCGCGGAGTTCTTGATCGAATGGTTCACACTCAACCGGACCATCGTAATCGATTTTCACCAGGGCGTTAATAAATCCTTTCAAATCGATCACTCCTGAAGACAGCGGTAGTTTGCGCCGGTTATCGATTTGCTGGTCGACCGGGATGCCTGATGGAGCGTCATTGACGTGAACGTGGATGACGTCCTCGCTCGACAACCGAAGCAGTTCTTCCACCGTCCCCTGCGAGGTGTACCAATGCCAGCTATCCAGCAGAAGCCCCATGTTTTCTTCGCCTATTGCCTCCAGCAGCTCCATCATATCCAGCTGGGTGCAGATAAAGGGGAAACGATATTGTGCTCTGGAGGTTCTGGGCCCGACGAATTCCAGACCCAGGCGGATGCCGTTGTCTCCAAGCACCTTCGCCACTTCGCGGAAGCGTCTTTTTTGCTGCTCGAAATTTTGCAGGTATGTCAGCTCATTATGGCCGGGCGGAATCCAGGTCACCATACGGCTTGCGCCCATCTGCCTTAAGACAGCGGCTCGCTTGGGCAGTCTGACGAGGTCTTGCTGAAATCGTTCTTCATCTTTGCGAAACTCGACAGGCAGGCCGGTAGCACCATATCGAACGCTTTTTTCTTTCATCATCTGGACCCATTCGCAGATTTCCGTGGCGGACTTATTCTCAAATTCACTTAGCTGGGGGGTGATGCTGTCAAAACCATATTTTACCGCATACTCCAACGCCTGCTGCTGATTGGCTTTCACGCCGATGTGACCGGGCGCCAAGTTCTTGTAGAATTTGACTCTATTGTTCCTCTGCGACTCCGCAGCAACCGACTTAGCTGTAGGGTGTGCCCCGCACACCAAATGAGAAATGGTGGGCATGGCCCACCCTACTGCTGTAATCCCCGCGAAAGCAGGGAGGAACCTGCAAAATGTACGCCTCGATATCGCCTTAGATTGTCCGTCAAGGCTCGGCTCGTCCGAAGGCAGCATCGCTTTGGCAACGTGCCTTGCCGAGACTGGTTTGTTTTTTGGCTCATTCATAATCGTTTCTCCTGTAGGGTATACTTCGCACACCAAAAATGGTGGGCTCAGCCCACCCTACACTATTTTCATCAGGTTATATGATACTATAACACTACTTCTTGAAATCTCAAGTCTTCATGACCTGATAATTGGTAATTACCAGTTTCCGGTTAGTAATCCCTCGACTTGGCTCGGGATGGTGAGCCTGTCGAACCATTACCAGTTGTAGGGTGTGCCCCGCACACCAAATGAGAAATGGTGGGCACTCGTACTACGTAGCGAAGGCTACTTCGCAGAGTAGTACGGCCCACCCTACCGCTAATAAAAAATTGCTTGTTGAGTCATAGGCGCAAGGTATAATGTTATCATGGCCCCGCGAAGCGGGAACCCTTAAAATCGCCAATAGAATATCGAACAAAGAATATCGAATTTCGAAGTTCAAAATTCATTATTGGATATTCGAATTGCTTACAGCAGAAAGGGTAAGTACCGATGAAAAACACCAAGATAATCTTCATAGTCCGCCATTGGCGGATATGTCTTTTGCTAATGCTTGTCCTGAGCAAAGCCGAAGGATTGGTAATCTGTTCGGCGGCCAAAGCTCAGCAGGCAACACAAGAGCAACTCGTCTCGGCGGAGCGAGCCGTAGCCGGACTGGCTAAGCATATCCTGGATACTACAGGTATCAAGGGCGGTCTGGTTGTCCACATCGGTTGCTCAGATGGAAGGCTGACAGCCGCGCTGCGCGCCAATGATAGTTATATAGTCCACGGCCTGGATAAAGATGCACAAGACATCAACCAAGCACGCAAGTATATTCATTCGCTTGGATTGGAAGGCCCGGTGTCGGTCGATACATTTGACGGCAAGCAGCTTCCTTATATTGACAACCTTGTAAACCTCGTTGTGGCTGAAGCTCTCGACGATGTGCCTATGGCCGAAGTGATGCGCGTGCTGGCGCCGCAGGGCGTAGCGTATATACAGCGTGACGGCAAGTGGACCAGGACGGTCAAGTCCAGGCCGAAGGATATTGACCAGTGGACTCATTTTTTGCACGGGCCGGATGGAAACGCCGTTGCCCAGGATGATATTGTAGGGTTTCCTTACCACATTCAATGGATCGGCTCTCCCATACACTCAAGAGATCACGAACTGGCTACCTCAATGGATGTGATGGTTTCTGCAGGAGGGAGGATATTCTACATCATAGACGAAGGTCCTACCGCGATACCACATTATCTTCCTTCCAGGTGGTATCTTGTAGCAAGGGACGCGTTCAACGGTGTGGTTCTGTGGAAGTGCCCGTTATCTATCTGGCGGCCGTACCTCGTGCACGGACGCACATCCTTAGCGGCGGATATGTGGCGAAGATTGGTCGCGACTGAAAACGAGATATATGTGACAACGACGATTTTCGGGAAGGTTTCGGCCCTTGAGCCGGGAACGGGGCAAATCATCAGAACTTACGAGGAAACCGAAAAAACAGAAGAAATCATTTTTGAGGGCTCCCGCGAAGCGGGGTCCCAAAACGGAATCCTCTACCTGGTCGCGTCCACTGCCGAGCCAGAGCAGATCGACAGACGGCAGTTGGCGACGATGCGGGTCGAGCCGGACAAAAAACGAATCATCGCAGTTAAAGCTGACACCGGCAAGCTCCTGTGGACAAAGGAAGATGAAGATACCACGGGCGTTCATCCCTTGACGCTCGCCGTAAAAGACAAACGCCTGTTTTTCCAGAACGCCAGCGCAGTCATCTGTCTTGAAGCTGAGACAGGCACTTGTCTGTGGCGATATTCCAGGCCAAGCATCTATTCACGGCCCGGACACGCAACTCCGACCCTGGTCGTTTATGATGACGTTGTATTGTCCGCTGATAGAATCAATAAGCAAGCCGCCAAGCTTGCCCTGAGCAAAGTCGAAGGGAAGAAAAACGCCGGCAAGGCAAAGTCGGCAGATAGTGAGTTGATAGCTCTTTCAGCAAAGACAGGCAATGAGCTGTGGCGATGCGAGTGTGGTGAAAATGTGGGAGCGGGAGTGGATATCTTTGTTGCAAACGGGCTGGTATGGATAGGAGAAAACCCGCGAAGAGCGGCGAGCGATTACAATCACGGCCGAGACCTTCACACCGGCGAGATAAAAAAGAGCTTCTCTCACGAACAAGACTGGCCTACCTGGCACCACCACCGCTGTTACAGAGACAAGGCCACCGAGAAATATATTCTCGCGGGCAGAACCGGAATAGAGTTCGTAGACCTTGAAACAGGTGAGCTGACTACGCATCACTGGATTCGCGGCATCTGTGAGTACGGAATCATGCCCTGCAACGGTCTGATATACTCCCCGCCGGACCAATGCGCCTGCTACATTGAAAGCAGACTGCAGGGTTTCCACGCGCTGGCACCAAAACGTCAGAGGTCAGAAGACAGAATTCAGACATTAGAGAGATTGGAGAAAGGCCCCGCCTATGGCGAAATACGAGCGACGAGCGACGAGCAACGAGCGACGGATGATTGGCCTACCTTTCGCCATGACAATAGCCGCAGCGGCTATACCCGCTGCGAATTGCCCCTGACGCTCAAATCCGCCTGGAACACAGAAATTGGCGGAAAACTCACCAGCCTGGTCTGTGCGCAAGACAGGCTATATGTAGCACAGCCGGAAACACATACTGTATTTTGCCTGAATTCGGACACGGGCAGAACCCTGTGGAGTTACCAAACCGGCGGTCGCATAGATTCGCCGCCGAGCATTTCCAATGGAATCGCCGTATTTGGCTGCGGGGACGGATGGGTCTACGCGCTTCGCGCCTCCGACGGCCAGCTCGTTTGGCGCTTTCGGGCAGCGCCAGAGGACCTGCGGCTTGTTGAGGATGGCCAGGTTGCCTCCGTCTGGCCGGTCCATGGCAGCGTGCTTATCGATAAAGCAAGCATCTACTTTGCGGCAGGAAGGTCTTCGTACATAGACGGCGGAATGTATCTTTACAAGCTCGAACTCGAAACAGGTAAAGTACTGCTCCAGAAGAATTACTACGGTCGTGACCCTGAAACAGAAAAGCGGGTAAGCCTTTACACGCCATACGATGGTGAGCTTCTTCCTGACCGGGAACTGCCCGGTTTGCTTCCAGATATTTTATCATGGGACGGCAAGAATCTCTATATGCGGGCCGTACCTTTAAGCCGTGATTTCGTCATTCAAGACAAAGAATATGTGCCTCATCTATTCTGCTCAATGGGTTTTCTGGAGGATACCTGGTGGGAGAGAACCTACTGGATATACGGCTCGCACTTCTATAGCGGCGCACGAGGACATGCCTATGCAAGAACCCTTTTCCCCGGTGGAAGGATTCTTACGTTTGATGAGCAGTCCGTTTATGGATACCAGGATTTGACGTTGAATGAAAAAAACCCGGGCATATTCCGTGTCGCCAAGAGCCCGGAATTCAAAGACTGGGTGTCAAGAATAAAGCTGGGACAAAAGAAGCAGGCGCAGATACATGTGGACAAGCAAGATATCGAACGTAAATTTGTCTGGAAAAATGGTGTGCCGCAGAACCCTCAACAGATGAATCTGATAAGCTCAAGGAACGATCTGGCAGACGCGATCAGGACGGTTGTCAAATATGAATACACCTGGCAGAAAGATGTGCCACTTTATGGTCAGGCAATGGTCTTGGCGAACAAAACTTTCTTTATCGCCGGACCGGCAAGATTTAACGAGCAAGAGACACAACAGTATCTGGTGACAGCCAGAACGGACAGTTTCCAGTTGAATCCGCTTTTGAAGGACGCCCTGGATACATTTGAAGGCAGAAAAGACAGCCTCTTGCTGGCAACGGACAAGGTTACTGGCCAGATGTTAGCTGAATTCAAACTACCTTCATCGCCGGTGTTTGATGGCATGATCGCCGCGAACGGTAGACTGTTCCTGGCATTGAAAAATGGATGCGTTGTTTGCTTTGAAGCAAAGTAGGATGGGCAGGTTTCCTGCCCATGCGGCGAATTCAGCATGGGCAAAAAATATTTGCCCATCCTACAAATAGTTTAGGAGAAATTTATGAAAGACAAAATAATGGTTCGACAAGCTCACCATCCTGAGCAAAGCCGAAAGATCGAACGTCGTAGTTTCTTGAAGTTGACCGCTGCAGCCGCTATTGCGCCTGGTATGCTTGCGTCAACTACATCCTCGGCAAAAGCCGAGAGGCAACAGAAGTTGTATAAGGCCGTATTGATAACTATGCTGCCGAAGGAGCTCTCGGATGCAGAGAAATTCCGCTTAGCCAAGAAGTGTGGTTTTGATGGGATTGAAGCTCGCTGGCCCATCGAACAGCTTAAGGACCGCAACGCAGCGGCTGAACAAGCCAAGACGGCCAGAGAAGAAGGAGTACCGATTCATAGTCTGCTTTATGGCTGGTGGCCGCCATTTACCGATCGGGACCCTAAAGTTGTAGGCAAAAGCATCGAAGAAATGCAAAATGCTCTGCGCTGCGCCCAAGCGATGCAGGCCGACGCAGTATTATTGGTTCCCACCCGCGTCACGGAGAATTTCCGCTATCAAGACGCATACAAATGGTCGCAGGAGTATGTTCGCAGGTTAATCCCTACCGCAGAAGAAACCGGCGTAATCATCGCGGTTGAAAACGTATGGAGTAAGTTCTTGTTGAGCCCGCTGGAATTTGCGCGCTACATAGACGAGTTAGCAAGTCCCTGGGTCCGAGCATATTTCGATGTCGGCAACATCATTATCTACGGCTATGCCCAGGATTGGATTCGAACATTGGGCAAAAGAATTGTAAAAATTCATCTAAAAGATTTCAGACGCAAGGGATATGAGTGGACAAATCTGTTAGACGGCGATGTCGATTGGCCGGATGTACGTAAGGCGCTGGATGAGATTGGCTTTAGCGGATGGATGACAGCCGAGTTAAACAGCGGCGACGAGGCTTACCTCACGGATGTGGCTAAGCGGATAGACCGCATTATTGCTATGAAGTGACCCCGCCGAAGGCTGGTAAACCTCTGTCTTCCGTCCTCTGTCCCTTCGATTTGCTCAGTGCAGGCTTCTGTCTTCTGATCACCAGCCGGATTATAAACGAAAGTCATGGTAAATAAAATCCCCATTTTCCAAAAAAATTGTTGATTGTCTCTACTCTTAAAAATATGTATCATTATTCGAAAGATAATTTCCAATGCATCTTGTTCTCTAACAAGAATTTATTAAAATTGCATGAGGTGGTTTGTTGGCTGTTGGTTAAATTTGAAGACTTCAGATGCTTAGAGGTACCTTATGGCTAAGAAAAAGATAACGCTTAAGAAAGTAACAAAAAAGAAGGCAGCGAAGAAGGCTACAAAAAGGAAAGGGGATTATCCCGGTCCAAGGAAATATTGAGAATGTTCAATGCCAACGAAAGAAAAAATTATCGAAGAATTAAATTGGCTCTCTGACCGAATTAGCACACAAGTTCGTACTATTTCAGTGAGCCTTCTAGTTATTACCTGGGGCCTTATAATTGGTAAGCCAGAAATATCATTGCCATTTTCAGAAGAACTGAAGAAACATTTGCTGGTTGTGGGAATTATTGCGTTAATCGCAATGCTTGGTGATTTTTTACAATACTTTTTCGGATATGTTAATACTAATGGTCTGCGTAAGAAAATGGAGCTGGAAGAAAAAACAGAAACAGACTACGATTATAACGTCTTAACATACAAGCTTAGGAGTTTCTTCTTTTGGTTCAAACAGATAATGATAATAATAGCTTGTATCTGTTTTCTCGTTGCAATTATCCCCTTCTGTATTAAAGTTGCTATAACATCTACAAATAAGTAGGGACAGCCCTGAGGTTTGTTAAAACTTGATAAAGTAGTATCATTAGAAGGTTTTACAATACCGTTGATCTTTATATATGTTAAGTATCGAGTATCATTACTCAAAAGATCAGAATTGGATGAATTAATCATGGCCAGATCAATAATCTGCAATTATAAGGGAATTAAAAGAATTTTTATTGTACTTATGGCAACAGTTTTGGTAAATACTACTATGCTTGCAACTGAACCGCATTCTAGTAAAGGTTCTAATGATTTATCTTCAAACGAACGGAAGGAGTACAAATGGCCCATCGAGTTTAAACCAATTGACCTAGATTTTAAGATTCCTGTTTACATGGATGTAGGACTTTATTATTCTCTAATAGCAAACACTAAATTTTTAAAATTAGTAGACCCGAACTTTTTGGAAGAGTTTAAGGAGGATAGTAGCTTAAAGAACGCATACAAAGACTATGTACTTTCATATTTGAAAAGGGAAAAGCAAAAGCTTGAAGAAAGCAATGCGGTCATTTCCATGACAAATCGAATGGGATTTATCATATTCATTGTTGTTCATATTTCTTTGGGCATATCCCTTTGTATCGCTCTTATGGAGTTCAATCATGCAAGAAAAGCTCGAAGATTGAAAAAAGATACTCAGGAACTCGAACTTTCATTTGAAAAGATTGCATTTAAGACGTCGTTACATGGTACGATACTTTTAATCTTATCGCTTGTATTATATTTTCTTTTTTTGAAATTCGTATTTCCCATCACAGTTATAGGCTGAATGTCGTTGCAAAGTCCAAGTTACGTAGCCACACCGAATCAAGATAAATATATAGGAATAAATAGAACCAAAAACAAATGGTGGTTTCTATCCAGCTAAGGCAACGGCCTTAATGCTCCGGCAATCTACAAGGTTCTGCGGTCACGTAATCCGAAGACAAAAAAGGCTGAAAGGTTGTACGTAATAAAAGGGCTAACTTTTGATGGGCTTGAAATATACACAAAAGGTAAAATCCTTAAAAAAGAAGGAGTTGATGTTTTCTATGTCCTCATCTCGTCAAAAAGAAGCACGGATATCTGAACCTCTACCGTGTCCGGAGTGCGGCCAGATTAAGCTAAATCGTACGGTAGAGACATGCCGGCTTGGGGATGGACTAACGGTCAAGAGACTTCGCCATTATAAGTGCCGGTCATGTGGTGCGCGTTTCTTCGATGATGATGCCATTCACAATATTCAATCTGTACGCTTATCAGATGCTGCTTCATTAGCAAGCCGGTGAACATAGACAAACAGACCTTGGGGAAGTTTGTATTTCTGGCTAATGGTCCGGTACAGCTCTACTAATGCCATTTCAATTTCTGGATGGCCTGACCAACATAGCAGTTGAACTTATTATTGGGCTAAAGCCCACTCTACTTCTTACAAATTCTCTTACAATATGAGCTTGTCAATCGGATCGAATTTTTTATCTTCTATACGGTTGAATTAACTCAGCGTCATCGGTCTGCTGGATCAGAAGCAAAAGCGGGACCCGGTGCTTTGAAATTTTCGATTGACGATTCTAAATCAAAAATTGAAAATATTGTTTGTAGTAATGATAATACAGATAAGGTAGCCGAATTATGGTGGACCAGCGATATCTAAATCGACGTGAATTTATTTCTGCGGTCGCTTTTGCTGCCGGAGCGCGGTTAACCCCCGCACCACGTGCGGGGGTCAAACCCTGCGACGTGGTCGCAGGGCTAACCGTCGAGCGGCCAAATATCATCTTTATAATAGCCGATGATTTGGGTTGGGCTGATGTCGGTTACCATGGTGGAGAAATTCAAACGCCTAATCTCGACCGCTTGGCCAAGCAAGGCGTCCGGTTCGAGCAGCATTATGTGATGCCGACCTGCACCCCGACGCGCGTGGCTCTTATGACCGGTCGTTATCCCAGCCGCTACGGCGTAACCAGCCCAGCCTATGGCAAGATATTTGATGATGACACGGTTACGCTTGCCATGGCGCTACGGAGCTGCGGGTACGATACCAGCATAACGGGCAAGTGGCACATGGGGTCACCGCCAGAATGGACACCGCGTAGATATGGGTTCGACTCTTCATACGGATATTTTCACGGCCAGATCGACCCCTACACACATTTGTACAAGACCGGCGTTCGCTCCTGGCACCGCAATGACCAATACCTGGACGAAGAAGGCCATGCAACCGACTTGATAACGGCTGAGGCCATCAGAATCATAGAGTCAAACCACAGCAAGCCGTTTTTCCTCTATGTCGCTTACAGCGTGCCGCATCATCCTCTAAATGAGCCGGACGCGTGGACGTCGATATACAAAGCAAAGTTCAAAGAACCATCGAGGCGTTGGTTAGCAGCGAGCATCTCTCACATGGATGACGGGATTGGCCGCATTATAGATGCGGTTGACCGCAAAGGCCTGCGAGAGAATACGCTCATTATCTTTGTTAGCGACAACGGTGGCCAGGACAATTGGAACAGCAAAGAGGAATATGACGGCAGGTATGCCGAGCGGCCACACACTGTATTAGGCGATAATCGTCCATTACGCGGCAAGAAAAGCGAAGTCTATGAGGGCGGCATTCGAGTACCGGCGCTAGCTAACTGGCCAGGCGTACTGGAGCCGAGAATACAAACCAATCCCATACACATTGTTGATTGGATGCCCACGCTTTGCAAATTAGTTAGTTATCGCGGCGAAACCGACTTAAATTGGGACGGTCAAGATATTTGGCCTTTGGTCTGTGGGAAGACCGTTTCTGCCGAGCCGCGACTATTTTACTGGAAAACCCCCAGCGCATCAGCAGTGAGGCTCCGCGATTGGAAGCTGATAGTCAGCAAAAAAACAAACCAGATCGAACTTTACAATTTAACTGCCGACCCATACGAAAAGCACAATTTGGCCCAACGGCACCCGCAGCGCGTTAATGATTTGAGGCAATTACTTGCCGAAGTAGCCGCAGATGATCGATAAGACACAACGGAGTGGCGGGCACGGCCCAGGTTGCGTAGTTCGTTTAACGGTTGCGCTGCTCGTTTCGGCTTTCGTCCTACGGTTGTCGCAACCGTTACGAGTCGCGCAACCGCAACCGTTTAACGTTCTGGGGTCTACGGATCGGGGCCGAAGTGAAATTTATAATCGTCCGGCGTATCAATACCCACCGTGATTCCACTTTCGCAGGTCTGAAGTTCAAGCACTTTTTCTTCATTTGAATATAGGATGTATCTTGCACCTTGTTCTTGGGGGGCATTGATCAGTTCATTAAACAACGACCTTGCAAATAAGGTGGGATGTCCCCTTTCGCCTTTGAACACAGGGACTATGATTGGACTGCTCGTTTCTTTGAATGAACTTATAATCTGATTAACAACTTGTTTGGTAATAAAGGGGTGGTCCACCAAACAGACAAGTATCGCGTCCGTCTCTTGCGGGGTATTTTTTATTGCCGCGAGCAAAGATGACAATTGTCCCTTCCGGTAATCCTTATTTATGACGACACTTATCCCGGATAAATCAACCGTCTTTTTTATAGTTTCCGCTTCTGCGCCAAGAACGACAGTGATTCTGTCGGCCTGCGAAACTTTGAGCACCGAGATTATCTGTTCTAAGAACGTTTTGTCCTTAAATCTCAACAGAGGCTTTGGCTTACCCATCCGCTTTGATTGGCCGGCAGCTAATATTATTGCATTTATCATAAATTTTCTTGGGACCCCACTTTGCGGGAACCCTCTTGCAGGCACTTTGAAAAAGCTATTGTCATATGGTTTGCCCCGGAGGTGTTGCCCAGCCTTCTTATCTTTACCAGTTCGCAAACTATGCTTAAAGCAATTTCCTGCGGGGTAACTGCGCCTATTGAAATGCCGATAGGAGAATAAACCCTTCTTAGCAAATGCTGCGGAATCCCTTTTTCTTGCAGTTTGGAAAGAACAGTTACGGTCTTTCTTTTGCTTCCGATCATTCCAATATATCTGGCGTCTGTCTTGAGCGCCCTTTCCAGAACTATTGCATCACATTTATGCCCCTTGGTAACGATAACGATATATGAACTTTTGTTGATATCGATTTTATCGAAGACACTTTCAAAGCTTTCGACAATGATATTGTCTGCATCGGGGAATCTTTTATAATTGGCAAATTCTGCTCTGTCATCGCACACGGTGACTCGAAAATTTAAAGATTTTGCGAATCTTGAAATATAGTAGGATAAATGCCCAGCACCGAAAATGAAAACCATCGGTTGCTCCCAAACAGCTTCTATAAATACTTCCGTTCCATTGGCCAATGCTTTCTTTTCAGACTGCTCCTTATCAATCACTTTTTTTATAGATTCAATAACATCGTGGGGAAAACTAATATTAGTGGCGGTAGCAATCTGCTGGAGCTTCTTCAGAAGGATTTTTTGAGGTGATTTTTTAGGACAGATAATTGAAATAAGTGCACCTCTACCACCATTGTCGGTAAATGTAGAAAGCTCTTTGAATAACGGCAGAGTTTTTGAAGTTATGGTTTCGATAAGAAGCTCTATCGACCCTCCACATACCCCCTTTTCTTCGTCGAATGAACCATCTTTATCAAACGTGAAAACACGACTTTCAGGCTTGCCCAACATATCTTTAGCAACATTAATCATTTTAGCTTCGGTTAGCCCCCCGCCCACGGTGCCAAAAGTTTGCCCATTTTTGCCCCAGACGAGCATCTTATAGCCGACCTTGCCGGGAGTTGAACCCGTTGTGGATATCACTGTTACCAAAGCAATATTTTCACCAATGCTAAGAAGCTGCGCCGCTTTTTTATATATTTCAAGATCGTCCATAGGCCAAGAATAGTTGTTTTAACTTTTCCTAACCAGGCATTGAACCTCTAAAGTCAATTATTTTTCCAAGATTATCTTTGAAATGCAACATCTATCTTGTATATTGGCTTATAATTGTTGCCAAGCCCGCCGAAGGCGAGGTCAATTGAGATTTGTCGGTAGTCTTAGAGGCAGGCCGATATAATGGAAAATGTCTCTTTCAAGCTTAATGGCAAAGCTGTAAGCCTGACCACAAATAGCCAGCGGATGCTCCTATGGGTTTTACGCACCGATCTGGGTCTTACAGGGACGAAATATGGTTGTGGAGCTGGTCTATGTGGTGCTTGTACTGTGCTGGTGGATAATGAGGCTGTTCGTTCGTGTCGATTGCCGGTCAAGGGCGTTGAAGGAAAACAAGTTCTTACTATTGAAGGATTAGCTCAGAACGGAAAGCTCCATCCGATCCAGCAATCCTTTATAAAACACGATGCGCTTCAATGCGGCTTTTGCACACCGGGTATGATTCTGGCTGCTTATAGTCTGTTATTAAAGAACCCTCATCCTACAGAACAAGAAATCATTCAGCACATGGACCATAATTTGTGCAGGTGTGGGTCCTATGCGCGTATCATCCAGGCTATTGGCGCCGCAGCCGAAGAAATGAAAGGAGCTAAGTAGCTATGAAAGAAGATGGATACGAAAGCCTTGATTTTGTAGGGTGTGCTCTGCACACCAAAAAAGAGGGACCCCGCCTTGCGGGAACCCAAATGGTGGGCACAGCCCACCCTACTCCTGATTACCATCTTAACCGCCGAGAATTTTTGAAGAGCTTAGGTGGCGGCATCATAATCTTTTTCTGCATCGGTGATCCTACAGCGCTGCAGGCGCAAAGACGCGGCAGAGGATACCCCGAAGATTTTAATGCATATCTTAGAATCGGCTCCGATGGCCGAGTCACCTGCTTCACAGGAAAAGTTGAGTTGGGCCAGGGAGTCGTAACATCATTGGCGCAGATGTTGGCCGACGAGCTCGACGTAGCTTTGGAGTCAGTGGATATGGTTATGGGGGACACATCCGTTTGTCCGTGGGATTCGGGCACTTTTGGCTCCATGAGTACCCGTTTCTTCGGACCTGCTCTGCGGTCGGCAGCAGCAGAAGCCAGAGCGGTTTTGATAGAGTTAGCGGCTGAACACCTCCAGGTACCTTCAGACCGGCTAACAACAAAAGATGGAGTAGTGTTCGATAAAAATCAGAGGGAAAAGCAAGTTGCCTATGGCAACCTCGCAAAGGGCAAAATAATTGAAAGGCACATGAAGGAAAAATCTGCCTTAAAAACCATATCCGAGTTTAATGTTATGGGTAAGCCCATCTTACGCCGGGACGCCTTAGAAAAAGTCACCGGCTCGGCTAAGTATGCAGGGGATATCCGGTTACCTGATATGTTGTATGCGAAAATTTTAAGGCCTCCCGCTCATGGCGCCAAATTGACCAGCCTTGATACCTCCGCAGTTGAAAAAATTGAAGGTATTCGATTAGTCCGGGATGGTGATTTGATTGCTGTCCTGGCCAAAAATCCCGATGAGGCAGAAGATGCGCTGGAGCAGATCAAAGCCGGGTTCGATGTGCCCAAAGCAGAGGTTGATGACGAGAATATTTTTGAGCATTTAGTGAATAACGCTCCGAAAAGAAATGTTGTAGATAGTGGCGGTGACATAAAAAGCGGAGAAAAACTGGCTGATATTATAGTTGAGCAAACATACTTGAATAGCTACGTGGCACATGCCCCCATAGAAACCCATACGGCTACCGCTTCGATTGAAGGCGATAAAGCAACCGTCTGGGCATCGACTCAGACTCCGTTCAGGCTCAAAGATGACGTGGCACAGGTTCTGGGCTTTGCCGCTGAAAATGTGCGTATTATCACTCCCTTTGTCGGCGGGGGGTTTGGTGGAAAAAGCCAGAATTCGCAGGCTATAGAAGCAGCCAAATTGGCAAAATTAACCGGAAAACCGGTGCAAGTTGCCTTCAGCCGAGCAGAAGAATTCTTTTATGATACCTTTCGGCCAGCGGCTGTGGTCAAAATAAAGTCGGGACTTACGAAGTCGGGTAAAATCATCTTCTGGGATTACGGTGTTTATTTTGCAGGCTCAAGAGGTTCTCAGCATTTTTATGATATACCTCACCATGTCACCGTTACCTTTGGCGATTCGGGGCGAGGCGAAGGCTCGCCGCATCCCTTTGCTACAGGCCCATGGCGGGCACCTGCCAACAACACCAATACATTCGCCAGGGAATCGCAAATTGATATTATGGCTTCTAAGGCGGAAATGGACCCCGTGGAATTTCGCCTGAAGAATCTCAAAGACCATCGGATGCTAAGAACTCTCAAGGCCGCAGCCGAGAAATTCGGCTGGACTCCATCTAAGCTGCCCCCGCCCAGCGCTGGGTGGGGCAAAGGCTGCGCCTGCGGTATTGATTCAGGCACCTATGTCGCACATATAGCTGAGGTAGAAGTCGATAAAAATACAGGGCATGTTCAGGTTAAACGTGTCGTGTGTGCGCAGGATATGGGCATCGTGGTTAATCCCGAAGGAGCTAAATTGCAAATTGAAGGTTGTATCACGATGGGATTGGGTTACGCGCTATCCGAAGAAGTCCATTTCAAAGGTGGAAGGGTTCTTGACCTGAACTTTAGCACCTATGAGCTGCCTCGCTTCTCGTGGGTGCCAAAAATCGAAACGGTGCTTGTAAAGGCGGACGAGATTTCGCCCCAGGGAGGCGGCGAACCGGCGATTATTTGCATGGGGGCCGTCATCGCAAATGCTATCTACGACGCAGCAGGGGTCAGATTATTCCAACTGCCCGCAACTGCGGAACGAATAAAAGAGGCGCTGGCAAAGCCTCGTCTTTCCCCGGCGGTAATTGGTGATTGGTAATTACCATTTACCAGTTTCCATTTACCATTTAACCGCGGCATCCTGCACAACTGGCAGCCTGACATGATGCGCAGCCCTGGCCGCCGGCGGGCGAGCTTGACCTGCTCAAGGGCTCAGGTCGCCCCGCCCAGCGCTGGGCGGGGATGGCGAATACCGAGGGCTTGCGACAGACACGCTGGCTGGCGCACTTTGGGCACTTGACCTTGTCCTTGGATGAGCGCACAAGCAGCTCGAAGTCGGCATTGCATCGCTGACAGCGGTATTCGTAGATGGGCACGGGATCACCTCATAATCGCTTATCGCTTGTCGCGTATCGCATGTCGATTTGCGATTCGCGATTGGCCATTTGCGAGCCGGCAACCTGTTCCTCTTCCTTGCGGAATAAGGACTCGCATGTTTTAGTCAGCTCCCGCAGCTTGTCCGTTTCGATTTCGGTAATGGGGCGATAGGAGCGTGCAGCTTCGATTGCCTCATCCAGAAGGTCAAGAAAAGCAGGTGGCAGTCCTGCCGAAACGCACTGCTGGGATAGTGTAAAACGAATAGCTAAGCTGATCTGGTTCTCGTCTTCCAACGGACGATACCAGTTTTTACGAGTTTTCTCGGCGTCTTTTGGCCAGTCTCCTCCACACATCGGCTTGATGGCTAAGACTGCCGCACCTTGCGATTTGGCAAGCTCAAGGATGGGCTTTCCGAATTCCATTTTGAAGAACTCGATAAAGTTTATCGGGAACATTACCGTATCGAAGCGGAAGCCCTTCATAGCCTCGAGTGCTCCCTTTGTCGTGTGCGCCGAAAAGCCAAGATACCGGACTTTTCCCTCTTCTTTTGCTTTCAAGAAGGTCTCGATAGCGCCATCTGGCCCAAGAGCTTGTCGCGCCTCCTCCGGAGTGCGAATGTAATGCATTTGATAGAGATCGAAATAGTCCGTTTTCAGGCGTTCAAGTGATCGCTCCAGTTCCTCGCGAGCACCTTCCTTGTCCCGCATCTTCGTTTTGCAGGCCAAAAAAATACGGTTGCGGTCGATGCCCTGCAGACCAATGCCCATCTTTATCTCAGCATCACCATACGCTGGTGCCACGTCGAAGTAATTCACGCCTCGCTCAAAGGCATCGTGGATTGCAGCGGTGCAGCGGTTCTGGTCATAACGACTAAGTGCCAGCCCCGGAAAACCTATAATCGAGACCGCCTCCCCCGTCCGTCCGAGCACTCGCCGAGGCAACCCGGCGACCTTTTCGTCCTTACTCTTCGAACCCGTTCTTGGCGCAGCCATGACGGACTGCACATCCAGAGCGCAGCCCGCGGCAACGCCACTAACAACCTTCAAAAATGACCGTCTTTTCATAATGATTTCCTCGTTTCGATTTCCTATGGTTCGACTACGCTCACCACAAGTTTTCAATTTACGATTTCCTATTCGGTTTTGAGCAGTAGCACCCAGTCGTTGCGATCCGCAGCCTCGAATGCTTGAGGCGTTTTTTCCACTTTCCCCGCGTCGAGCCAGCCACCGGTGCGGGGGTGATACCAGCGAGCGATTGAACCTCTTTTAAGGTGGTCGGTTTTTATAGTAACGGACCCGCCTTCCGGAAGATAAACCACTACCAGGCTTGTCCCGAGCCTTGTTGAGGGATCGCCCTCTTTCGATTTTGCCGCTGCGATGAACTTGGAGGCATCTTTTTCGCCCCCGCCTTTGGCGGGTTCGACAAGAATCTCTGGTGCGGGAACCAGCCGCCACCATTCGATGGATTTGAAGAACTGGTGCAGGTATTTCATGCTAAACGCACCGGGAAGGTCTTTGGCAATGTACCACGGCGAACCAAGACCGCTGCGGACATGATCCGCCGGGGCTTGCACCTTGGTATGCCAGCCCCATATTCCCTGGCCACCGTATGTTACCCCTGCAGTGGGAGAGACCAGCAGGCTCCAATATGCGGCTCGGCGGACGGAATGGTCGGTATGAACCTTTCGATATGTGTAACCATTGTGGGCCTCATAGTTAGGCTCTATATTGATCACAGGCAGGTTAGGTTCGCTATTCCATTCGGTGGCAGGTGGCCCCTGGTTCAGCCACCGGAACGTCTTTTCGTCGTCGCCATGCCCGCTCTGGTAGCCGATGAAACTATACCACGGCTCATTGCAAAATTCCTTCCCCACCCAGCTTCTGCCTCTTACGTGCATAGTTGCCAGACGGTGTTGGTCCTTGTTAAATACTGCTCTGCCGACCCGCTTCCAGGTTTCCGAGTTTTCTTCGCTATAATTGCCGTCGCCGCCGAGGAACCAGACTACCTGATGGGCGCCATATCTGGCTATCATGTATTCGGATAGTACGATTTTCTGGTCTTCGGGCAAATAATAGCCTGGATTGGCATCACCTTGGATGGCCCAAAGTAATACCGGCACGGCGACCAGGCCTGCCTCATTGATTGCATCGACGTATTTGTCCATCCGCTTGAAAAAAGCAGGGTTGATAAAGATTCTCTCTTTGCCTGTGAAGGCGGGGTTTCCATCGGCGTCTGTCGGCGTCATCCGCCATTGTGTGAGGACAAACTGAATGGCGGTAAAGTCCTTTTCAACGCGGTCCTTGAGAAAAACTTGCCAATCCTTGAAATCGCAAAGCAATGGTCCGCACCAGACAGTATCGGCCAACCAGAAAAAGGGCGTGCCGTCGGCGTGCTCAATATATCGGCGGTTTTTGGCAAGCTGCAATTCACCATGCTTAAACAGTGCATTGCCGCCCTCATATTTTTTACATTGGAATGAGCCGGTTTGATTGTCAAGCCCTTTATTGTCTTTGTCAGAACATGATGTTTGATACGTCCACCTGCCCGGTTCATCCGGCGAGAAGCGTACCCGCCATGTATGCTCACCATCCCAGAAAGCAAGCATCGTCCTTTTACTGCCCAGCCCAGCGCTGGGCGGGGTGAATTCCACCTTCAATCTAACATCCTGAACAGGATTTTCATAATGCTTTGTACTTTCAAAAGCTGTTTCAAAGATTGTCCACTGTTCAATACTTCTGCTTTCGCAACTTTCGGCGTTGACAGCAAAGAATAAACCGCACATGATGGTTCCCAGAACAACCACGCCCAACGAATCTTTTTTCAAAAAGCCGCTCATAATCTTCTCCCAAGAACATTATTGATAATTGATTATTGATAATTGATTATTACAAAATAATCAATAGAAAATAATCAATAATCAATGCTTTGAGTCCGGAAATCATTCACTTCTTGGCTTGTTAGCGGACATAAAAGAAGGAATTTTCGTCATTGCCCAGGATTCTTTTCGACCACTCTTGACTATTAAGAACAGATATGTTATTCTATATTAACTGCACGGAGGGCAAAGTCACCAGTCTTATTATAATTGATTATTGATTAATGGTAATTGGAAATTGGTAACTGGTAACTGGTAATTACAAATTACCAATAACCAATTACAAATCCACGTATGTTTATAGAAGAAAGGCCTTAAAAATGGAAAGGAAAAAGAGATTTGATGTGAAAAAGCTCGATACCAGATTAGCTTTAGCTATGTTAATAGCAGTAGTTACCCTGGTTTTAGCCGGGTCAGGATGCGGCTGGCAAACCACCAGCAGATATAATCAGCTTAAATTGCAAAGCACAATGGACAACCACGCTCAACAAATAGCCAGCAATATGTTACGTATAGAAGAGCTTGCCAAAGCTGTGAATGATGTTGCGCAGAACCAAGCTAAATTACAAGAACAAATTGTAGCTGTACAAAATAACACCGACCTAATGCGTGAGAATATGATAGCTGTGCTTAAGCAGTTAAAAGATCAGCTCTCCCAAATTAGCTCGCAAATTAGCTCGGCGGGGACGGTGAACAAATAAAACTTTCTTAGCCCCGGCACAGGTCCGGGGGTTATCGAGTTTCCCCTCATTTGTCATGCCGTAAGGCATCCCGCGGATAAGGACTCTTAAAGCTAACTTACATAGATACGAACCTGCAACATTCTCCAGCTCCGAAATTTCCAATTCCAAAACGCTTTGTAGAAAAGAGCACAGGTTGTCATTTCGAGCGAGCCGAAGGCGAGTCGAGAAATCTGTTTTTGAGCAGATTTCTCCGCTTCGCGTCCCTAAGGGACGCTTCGGTCGAAATGACGATGAGTCTTTTCTACAGAGCAATTCCAAAATTCAAAATTCGATATTTCAATCATCTGCCAATAAAACTTATGCGCCGCGAAAAACAGTAAATTAGTTGATTAGTGAATTAGTTAATTGGACAACCCCCATGTAGGGTGTGCCATGCACACCAAACCTGTCTTCGTGCAGGCGGGGAAAAGAAATGGTGGGCACAGCCCACCCTACTTATTAATTCACTTTTTTCTTGGTGCAAAAGCGGCTAATCTGGTATAATTGGTACAAATGGAATGGACTGGGTCTGCCGACTGTGGTTTTCTCAGATGTCGGAATCTTAGTTTTCATAGAGGAGAAAATTATTCTACATTCTGTTTTCTGTCTTCTGCTTTGGTGTGTGGGCAAAACACACTGTGAATTGGTTAAATGGTTGAATAATTTACCAATTACCAATTACCAATTACCAATTACCAAATGTTTGAGGAAGGAGGACGATTATGTGTAGGAAATTGATTTATTTGGCTTCCACGGTGAATGTGTTAAATCTTGACTGTCGTCAGACAAGTGTCGTCAGACAAGTTTGGAGGTGTGCAAAATGTACTCTATTCGGAAAATTCGGAAGGTAAGTTTGTTCAGAAATCTTCTGTTGGCTGTATTGCTATCGGTTGTGTGTTCCCTGCTTACGGCGTCCCCTGCAGCTTATGCCGGGGGCGGATATGCGTTGGAGTTTGACGGAGTGGATGATTATGTCGATGCAGAAAATATCTACAAGAAACTTTCACAATTAACTGTTGAGTTCTGGATGAAAAGGCCTGAGTCGACAAGCGACGTATTTCGTCATCTTCTGGGCAATAACAATAGCCATTCTTATGTACAACCAATTAGCGCCTCAAAGGAAGGGTTTAGATTTCTCAAACGAACTGCAAATGTTGGCAACCTGCAATTTAGGGTTTATGAAGCAGAACATTCTGCCGGAAACTACTTGAGTATCAATACCTGCCCCAACAACGAATGGGTTCATATAGCCGGCGTTTTCGATGCAGCCAGCAATGTTATGAAATTGTATGTAAATGGTGTTGAAGAAGCTAGCGCGGATGTTGGCAGGGCTGCTCACAGCGGTGTTGGAACTCGTTTCAGGATAGGGCGAAATACTGGCGGAGAAATGGACGTACCCGGAACAAAAGTCGACGAAGTCCGTATTTGGAACTATGCCCGTACCCAGAAACATATCCAGGAATACATGAGCCTGGGACTGTCCGGCGGTGAAGAAGGATTAGTCGGTTACTGGAAATTAAATGAGGGATCGGGAATTACGGTCTTTGACAGTTCGCCTAACAAAAACCACGCAACTATAGCAGGTGCTACCTGGACAACGGATGCTGCACCTGTTACGGCGTACCGATGGTTTGCTTACCGCCCTGGTCCAGCCAGTGAGGCAACGGACGTGCCTCGGGATGTCGTTCTAAGCTGGGCGACGGGACTCTTCGCCAACACGCACGATGTGTACTTTGGAACCGTTTTCAACGATGTCAACGACGCCAGCCGAGCCAATCCGCGGGGCGTACTGGCTAGTTTTAACCAGGACGCTAACACGTATAATCCCGGCCGTCTCGATTTTAGCCAGACCTACTACTGGCGTGTCGATGAGGTCAACGCGCCGCCCGACTTGACAATCTTCAAAGGCGATGTGTGGCAACTTACGGTTGAGCCGTTAGCTTATCCGATTGCCGGCACGTCTATAACTGCCACAGCTTCCAGCTCGAATAGCCCAAATGAGGGGCCGCAAAATACTATCAACGGCTCTGGGCTGGATGTCAATGACCTGCACTCGGCAGCAAATACGTCTATGTGGCTCAGTAGTATCACTGGGCCTCAGCCAACCTGGATACAGTATGAGTTCGAGCGGGCTTATAAACTGCATCAGATGTTGGTATGGAACCATAATTCCTCCCTTGAGTCTGTTCTCGGTTTCGGCATCAAAGATGTCACCATTGAGTATTCAACCGATGGTACCAACTGGGCCACATTAGGTGCTACTCATGAATTTGCCCGTGCCCCTGGTGCGGCTGGTTATGCACATAATACCACGATCGATCTTGGTGGCGTGGCAGCAAAGTATGTCAAGCTTACCGCTAAGAGCAACTGGGGAGGCATTTTTAACCAATATGGTCTCAGTGAGATTCGCTTTTTCTATATACCTGTCCTGGCAAGAGAGCCTAATCCAGCTTTTGAGGCAACAGATATAAACGTGGATAATGTAACTATTAGCTGGCGAGCGGGAAGAGAGGCGGCTAAGCACAATCTGTACCTTAGCGACAGCAACCAGGCTGTGATAGACGGCACTGCTCCTGTTACTACTGTCAGCCAGGCCAGCTACGGTCCTCTATCCTTCGATTTAGGCAAGACTTACTACTGGCGTGTCGATGAGGTCAACGAAGCCGAGACGCCTGCCACCTGGCAAGGCGATGTCTGGAACTTCAGCGCGCAGGAGTATCTGGTTGTGGATGACTTTGAGGACTACAACGATTTTGAGCCTGACCGGATATTCGACACGTGGATAGATGGCTGGGGCGTTCCCACAAACGGCTCGCAGGTAGGTTATGCTGCGCCTCCTTTTGCGGAGCGAACCATCGTTCACGGCGGCAAGCAGTCTATGCCGCTTAGTTACGACAACAGCACTACTGCCAGCTATTCGGAGGCCGCAGCGAATGTCGCTAAGAAAGGCATCGGCCAGGATTGGACCAAGTACGGCATTAAGACATTGTCGCTATGGTTCCGTGGCGATCAGAACAATGCTGCAACTGAAAAGATGTATGTGAAGCTCAACGGTTCCAAGGTAACATACGGTGGTGATGCAGCTAACATAGCACGAGCAGAATGGCAGCAGTGGAATATTGAGTTGGCATTATTCGGCGTGAACCTTAGAAATGTCACTGAGCTAAGTATTGGTTTGGAGCGTAGCGGAGCGGCTGGTGGCAAGGGAAAGGTTTACTTTGACGATATTCGGCTGTATCCACAACGAGAGCCGTAGGCTGATTCTTCGACTGGTAATTGGTTATTGGTGATTGGTAATTTGTGATTGGTAATTACCAGTTACCAGTTACCAATCCAGGACTCGCATCAGATCGGGGCCT
>Ga0315314_1000142_pt1 | contig 95572 bp, 97 predicted proteins | sample TDP9_MG_FD_203631 | JGI IMG/M metagenome (GOLD analysis project Ga0315314, IMG submission 203631) | Freshwater sediment microbial communities from Lake Towuti, South Sulawesi, Indonesia - TDP9 | ecosystem: Environmental > Aquatic > Freshwater > Lake > Sediment | place: Indonesia: South Sulawesi...
AGAAAAAAATTCATATGCGCATGCCTATGAGTTTTGAGATTTCAGGAAGTCGGCTTTGTGGAAAATCAATACCTTACCCAATTTTTAACGCCAAAATATGCCTATGACTGTCGAACTCGGGTAGTAAGAGAATATGTTGATTTTCAAAAAAATTCTTTTTAAGAACACAGAGGATTTCTCTGTGACCTCTGTGGCTTTATATCTTCCTCATTTTCCCAGGCCTTGAGCAGTGACTTGAGCCAATAATTGCCCCGGATCGATTGTGGTGGCCTCAGATTTCTTTGACACGATCGACATCACCATCTGATGCCTCACTTTTTGGGAGAAATGGTCGATCTCCTTTATCTGCTTCAGGAAAGAAGGATCGACAAAGCCCTCTTTGACCGCCATATCCCGGAGCACTCCCATGATATCCGTAAATTTGACATTCTGCGGGCAATGGGCATAGCAGGTATAACACAGAGAGCATAGCCAGATTAGGTCTGAAGAGAGAACTTCTTTTCTCATGCCCAGGATGGCCATCCGGATCATCTTCCTCGGATTGTAGCGCTCATCCACCTCCGACACAGGGCATCCAGCCGTGCAGACCCCACAGGCAAAACAAGCCTTGAGGTTCTCTCCCCCTGGCCTTTCAGTAACTTCATATTTAAATTGGGGGTCTAATTCTCTCATTTGAATCGTCATTTCTTACCTCCATCATTGAGGGGTGGGGCGGGGAAGGAGCCCTGCCTTCTGGACGATGACCGGAACCATCTCCTCCCACTCGATGGCCATCAGGTGAATTCCATGAACCCCTTTAATCTGTCTTAGACGCTGGATCGCCTCCACACATATACTGATCCCTTCCTCTGCCGCCTTTCCCTTAGGGGCCCCTCTCAGTCTGTCAATCACCTCATCCGGGACATCCATGCCGGCCACTTTCTCTTTCATGTACTTGGCCATCCCCACAGATTTTAGAGGGGTAACCCCGGCCAAGATGTAAACCTTTTCATGCAGCCCGCGATCCCTCACCATCTCCATCCATCGTTCGAATTTCTCTAAATTATAGATACACTGGGTTTGGATGAAATCCGCGCCCGCCGCCACCTTCTTGGCGAGTCTTACGACCCGGAATTCAAAAGGATCGGCAAAGGGATTGGCGGCTGCGCCGATGAACATCTTGGGCACGCCTTTGATCTCGTCCCCTCCTAAGACCTTACCATCATCTCTCATCTGTTTTACCGTCTGGATCAACTGGATGGAATCCAGATCAAATACGTTCTTGGAAGTCGGATGGTTGCCGAAGGATTGGTGATCGCCGCTCAGGCAAAGGATGTTTCTAATGCCCAAGGCATAGGCCCCAAAGATGTCGCTTTGGATAGCAATGCGATTGCGGTCTCGGGTGACCATCTGCATGGTCCCTTCGAGACCCATCTGCTGGAGAATGGCGCAGGTGGCAATGCTGGACATGCGGACGATGGAAGTCTGATTATCCGTTACGTTGACGGCATCCACGTTTCCCTTCAAATGCTGGGCCTTCCGCTCGATGACGCTGCGGTCCGCTCCCTGCGGAGGCCCACACTCCCCGGTTATGGCAAACTGTCCACTTTCCAGGATCTTTTCTAACTTGCTTCCTGATTTCATAACTTCATATCCTCCCTTACTTGCTTTCTGGGCCCCCCATCTCGGCTTGCCGACCAATCCTTCACCGGGATGATCTTCTCCAGCAGATCCAGTTGCCCTAAGCTCTTCAGCCGGTCGTAAATGAGCTGCCAGGCACAATCCACTTCAGATTTGATTTCGCATTTGCCGTCTTTGGAGCCCCCGCAGGGACCATTCAAGATGCTCTTGGAACAGCGGGCGATGGGACAGATTCCCCCGGTCAAATGCAGGATACAATCCCCACAGGCCGCACACCTTTCGCTCCATATCCCCTGCTCTTCTGTCCGGCCAATAAATCGGGTATTCAGTGCCGGAAGAACGGGTTTCCCGCCGAAAGTTTCCGCGATGGTTTGCACTCCCGCCCCGCATCCCATAGATAGAACCGCATCGGCCTGCTCCACTTTCTCCTTCAATTCCTGAATAAATTCTATATCACATTGCCGCTGGATGGTTGCCTCCGAAATTTCTACCGCATCTCCCCCCTTTTGGGCTGCCAACCTCAAGGCGGAAGCAATGGTGGCGACTTCCTTCTCCCCCCCGGCAAAGCATACAGTCACACAGGTCCCGCAACCCGCGACCAGAACCTTCTTATATCCATTGATCATCTTCCGGATCTCTTCTAAAGACTTTCTCTCTCCGACGATCATTTTTCACCTCCCGCTATTTCCGGCCTTGATCGGGCTGGGCCCCAAATCCTTGATCCTCTGGGCCATCCCGTTGACCACCTGGAGAAATCTGAGGGCCTGATTGGAGGCCAAATTGAATATCTTGAGTCTCTCGGGTTCAAGGCCAATCTCCTCCAGGACCTGAAGGATATGGTTCACCCTCTTTTTAGCCCGGATATTTCCAGATATAAAATGGCAGGACTCCTCCGGACACGCCAGGACCAACACTCCATCAGCCCCTTTTTCAAAAGCCTGCAAGATATGGAGACCTTCCACTTTTCCAGCGCAGGGGACACGAATGATATAGATGCCATCCGCATAGGCGTGGCGCGTTGCTCCGGCCATATCAGCCGCCTGGTAGGCTGAATGGAAACAGCAGAAGGCTGCTATCTTGGGAGAGAATCCATTCTTATTTTCAGTCATTACACCGCCTCCTTTAAGAATTCCAGCTGCACTCCTATTTCTTGATCCGTAAAGCCATTGAGTTGGATGGCCTTGGCCGGACACTCTCCGGCGCAGATGCCACAGCCCTGGCAGGCCACATCAACCACCTTGGCTGCTTTCTTCACCGGGTCCACCTCAATGGCCCGGTGGGGGCAGGAACGGATACAGGTAAGGCAAAGGACACATTTATCCGCATCGACCATTACCTTTCGCACATCGACCCATATTTCGCCGGGAAATAAGAGCTGGTGTACAGCTTCCGCCGCTGCCCTTCCATCGGCCACGGTATCCGGGAAGTCCAGGTCGGCGCGGCAGCTTCCGGCCAAGAATATTCCTTTCCTGTTGGAGGCAACTGGGTAGAGGTGAACATTGGCTGGCTGGTAGAAACTGCGAGGATCGAGGGCTATATGGAGGAGAGAGGCAAGGTTTTCAAAACCCTTTTGCGGAATGACCTGCTCATCCACAACCAGCAGGTCAAAGGAGAGGTTTACCCGTTCTTTGCCCAGATAGAGATCCTCGAGCTGAACGTTGATCTGACCATTGGCCCGAGAGATTTCAGGCTTTTTCTCCCCAAATTTGAAAAAGATCACTCCCCTGTTCCTTACTTCCCGGTATATCCTCTCCATGCCGTGGGTATCCAATTTTAAATTTTTGCAAAAGATATAGACTTCACTCCCAAACCTCCTCTTGGCGGCCAGGCCATTTCTGAAAGCAGAAATCGTGGAAATGCGGGAGAATTCGTCAGAGATATCCAGCAGGAAACCAATCTTTTGGGGGATCTTTGGCCAGTCTTCTGAAGACTTGAGCATCCTTTCAAGCTGAAGGGGAGTGATGATCTCATCGGATAATTCCAAACCATATTTTTCTTTCGCGAATCGCGTATCACAACCCGTCGCCACCACCAGCGCCCCAAAACTGCGCGTGATTTGCGAATGACCAGCACGGATTTGGACTTTAAAATTGCCCAGTTGACCCTCCACCTTGAGAAGTTCGGCCTGGGTCATTACTTCTATATTGGCCCGCTTATTTAGCACTTCTATTTTTTTCGTCAACAGGGCCTCGGGAGTTACCTCCAGGGGATAGAGACTGTGGAGGTCTCGCAATCTCCCCCCCAGAACTTTCTCTCTTTCCAGCAGGGTAACCTTGTGATCCAGCTCCGATAGGGCCAGAGCTGCCTCCATTCCGGAAATTCCACCCCCGATGATCAGGACATCCCTATTTACGGAAACAGCCTCTCCTTCGATGGGCTCTAAGAAGCGCGCATTTTTTACTGCCATTTCTAATTGCTTAACTGCCTTCTGAGTAGCCTTGGACCGATGGGGATGAACCCAGGCGCATTGTTCCCGAATGTTGGCCAGGGATAAGAGATGAGGATTCAAACCACTCTTTTCCATGGCCCCCATGAAGCGGGCTTCGTATAACCGGGGAGAGCAAGCGCCAATGACCACCCGATTGATCCCTTTCTCCCCGATCTCCGAACCCGTTCTTTCCAAATCTCCAGTCGAACACAGCGAATGGGCTAACCCAATGTGTTTTATATCGGGGATCTTTTCCAGTCTGGACTGGATCTCGGGAAAATCAATTTCCTTTGATAGAGTCCCGCCACAATCACATAGGTAAACCCCTAACTTTATATCCTCTGCCATATGCGCTCCCATTTTCTGTTAGCTTAAAGATCGAATCACCCTCAGAGCCGCCTGGGTGCTATGCGCTATGGTTTCTGGAATATCCTTCGGACCCTGACAACAGCCAGCCAGAAAGATTCCTTCGATATTGGTGCAGGTATTCTCGAGGGGGTTGAGGCTATCAAAGAATCCAAAATCTCCCAGGTTGATACCCAAGATTTTGGCCTGATTTCTGGCCTCCTTACGAGGCGAGATCCCCACCGAAAGAACGACCAGGTCGTAGTTTTCCTCAGAAATCTTTCCCGGCCATGGATCTTCGAATCTCACCCCTAATCGATCTTCGGAAACGGGAGAAATCTCCACGGGAATCCCTTGCACAAAGCGGATGCTCCCCTTACATTGCTCATAAAAATCCGCAAAACCCTTTCCGGCCATCTGGAGATCCATATAGAACATGGTTATCTTTGCTTCCGGATTTTGATATTGCAACAATCGGGAAAACCTCATGGCATATTTACAGCATACCTTGGAGCAGTATCCATTCCCGATATGTTCATCCCTCGAGCCAACACATTGGATGAAAGCCACATCCTGCGGAGGCTTTCCATTGGAAGGGAGGAAGATGGATCCTCCGTGAAGAAATCTTTCTTCCAGATCTAACCCGGTCATCACGTTAGGGTATTTCCCATATCCAAAGAGGGCCTTTTCCCTGGCATCGAAAACGTCGAAACCGGTAGCGACGACGATGGCCCCAACTTCCAAATCCATCTTTTGCGAAGTTTGATCAAAGTCGATTGCCCCGGCAGGGCACTTGTCCTGACAACTCCGGCACTCTTTTCCCTGAAAACGGAGGCAACGGTCTCTATCGACCACAAAAGCGGAAGGAACGGCCCCAGCGAAGGGGGGGTGGATGGCCTTTGGTAATTCTAAGGGGCAGGCTTCCCCACAGAGACCGCAAGCGGTGCATCGATCCGGATCGACGAAGCGTGCCTGCCTGGCGATTTTCACCCTGAAATCTCCCGCTTCCCCGTTTACTTCCCTGACTTCAGAGGCAGTCAAAAGGGAGATTTGAGGATGAGCTCCAGCCTCCCCTATCTTTTCCGGCAACACACACACAGAACACTTATTGCACTTCTCCGCGGCCTTACAACAGAAGGATGCTGCATGCCCCCCGATATTCGGCTCTTTCTCCACCAGAAAGACTCGCTTCCCGTGGTGAGCGAGTTCCAATGCGGAGGTAATCCCCGCAACCCCTCCCCCAATGACCAATACCCTTTTCTCTTCCAAAATTCCTCCCTCCAATTGTATGGGTTCCGCCCATGTTAACTTCTACTTTTTTAGAAGCTTGGCCAAGCGAGCCAGCAGTAACTTGGGATCGATGGGTTTGTCGATGTAATCCTCTGCCTCCAGCTCCAGGCCCATGCTCTTGGCATACCGCGTGTTGGCAAAGTGTTCGCTTACCGCGGTCAGAATCAGGATGGGAATTTCCTTTAAAGCAGGGTCTCCCTTCAATTCCTTGCAAGCCACAAAGCCGTCTTTCTCTGGCATCATGATGTCTAAAATAATGGCATCGGGCTTCTCTTTTGTGGCTTTCTCAATCCCTTCTTGGCCATTGTAAGCGGCCACCACCTCATAGGAGGCGATTTCCAGAGCTGTTTTGATCATTTCTACCGCATCGGGCTCATCATCGACTACTAAAATCTTGGCCATGGATCTCTCCTTTCACCCCCTCTCTACCCTCCCCCCTCGAGGGGGAGGGCTTGCCCTGTGGAGTAGGTTGTCACACTCCACAGGGTAAAGGTGGGGGGCATTTTCGTTACTCACAGTCTTGCCGCTTCCAAAATCGCGGGCATCTTTCTTTCCCACCCCGCTGGGATCAGATGAATTCCCTGACAGAGTCCCTTGAGCTCCTGAATAATCCGGACACTAATTCCTATGCTCGCCTTGACGCGATCGCTGGCGCTCCCGATCTCCTCGATCAACGCTTCCGGGACAGAGATCCCCGGTATATTTTTATTGAGGAACCGGGCCATGGAGGCCGACTTTAGGGGAAGGACGCTGGCCAGAATGGGGATTCCAAATTTGCCGGCTCGTTTCATAAAATGTTCGAAGGCTCGCGGGTCAAAGACTGGCTGGGTTTGGAAGAACTTCGCACCCCCATCAATCTTCTTCTCCATTTTTACCAACTGTAGTTCTAAGGCTGCCTCGGTATTGGGGATTGGGCTCACCGTGGCCCCAGCAAAAAAAGTTGGCCGCCCATGCAGGGGATTCTTTCCCAAGTCCTGTCCGTTTTGCAAGCTTTGAATGGCCTGCAAAAGCTGGACAGAATCAAGGTCAAAGACTGGCTTCGTTTGGGGATGATCCCCCATAGAGGCATAATCGCCGGTGACTACTAAAACATTGCGGATGCCCAGGGCGGCCGCCCCCAGAAGGTCCGCTTGCAGGGCTAGACGATTTCGATCCCGGCAACTCATGTTCAAAATGGGCTCAAACCCCCTCTCTTGCAAGAGGTGGCTTAAAGCCAAGGGAGTCATAGCCATCACTGAACTCTTTCCATCCGTGACGTTCAGGGCATCTACTCGACCTTGCAAATCCCCAATCTCTCCGATTAAATCCGAAACTTCTGTGCCCTTGGGAGGAGAAACTTCACATGTGATGGCAAACTTTCGCTCCTTTAATATCTCCTGGAAAGTCATCTCCTACTCCTTAAGCCGCGTTCTAAGGCCGGATTATTCTTTCGTCATCTCTGCTGCTACACTGGCCCGCAACTGAATCAGCGGTAATATCTCACTGTGGTCCCTTGCCTCCACATAGCGCTTCAATAAATCCAGGCCTCCCTGAGTCTTCAGACGGTCATAAATCAGCTCCCATCCGCAGGCCTTTTTGGAATCTACCTCGCAGCGCCCCTGATTTGCCCCCTGACAGGGGCCATTTAAAAGACCCTTGGGACAGAAATACAGAGGGCAAAGCCCCACACCCAGGTTAAGAAAACAATCCCCGCAAAGCCGGCAGGGCTCTTTCTCTTTCCAGCCCCCATGAAACCCCTCGACAGAGATCGTGCGCAGAGCCGGCACAATCATTCTCCCCGCAGTAGCGGTTAGGGCCTGGACCCCCAACTCACAGGACATGACCAGCAAGAGATCGGAACGCAGAACCTGCCGAAAATGTCGAAAAAGGCTGAGTTCGTCCAGCCCTTTATTGCAAAGGGCATCCAGCACCAGCGTGCCGGTGATGGGCACGCCTTTCTGCTCCAGTTCCCCCTTCAGCCGCTGAAGCTGTGCCTCCCCGCCGGGGTTGCAGAGAGTCTTCCATCCGCCACAGCCGATTAAAAATATCCGCTTCCCCTTCTCGAGGTCTTGGAAAATGTCTTCGCTTTTACGCGCCTCCAAAGAAATCATCTCTTCTTCTCCTAAAAGGATCTGTCTGAATTTCACTACCCGCGCCCATGAAATTTTCCAATCTTAACCGCAGAGGGCGCCGAGAACGCAGAGGGAAATAATCCAGGAATCAAATATCAAAATTAAAAACCAAAATCCAAAATGGAAAAAATTTAGGATCTTGCATTGCCATTTTGCATTTCGTCCCGCCATAGCGGGATTTGGTTTTTGATTTCTAATGCATCTCGGCGTTCTCCGTGCTCTCTGCGGTGAATGTTGGTTAATCCTTTTTCAAAAGGGCCGCCACCCGGCGCACCAATTCGTTGGGGTCGACGGGTTTCGCCATGAAGTCATCAGCCTCGATTTCCATCCCCCTCACCTTGGCATACTTGGTTCGGCCAAAATATTCCCCCACGCCCGTTAAAATAAGGATAGGAATAGAGGAGGTGGTAGAATTGCTTTTCAATTCCTGACAGGCTGTGAAGCCATCCTTTTCGGGCATCATAATGTCTAAGACAATGGCCTCGGGCTTATCGGATCGGGCTCTGGCCACCCCTTCCTTTCCGTCGTAGGCCACGAGGACCTCAAACTCTCGCTCCAAAGCCATGCGGATCATCTCCACGAAGTCCGGTTCATCATCGATGACTAAAATTTTCGGCCGCTCCATTTTTCTTCTCCCTTTCTCAAATCGCCAAATATCCGGGGAAAAAAATCAAGCCTTCTTTGGCGCCTTAGGGATGGTGAAAAGAAAATTTGCCCATTTTCCCTCTTCTGATTCCGCCCAGATTCTACCCCCGTGCCTTTCGACGATCTCCTTGGCATTGAAAAGGCCCAACCCTGTACCTCCTCTGCGGCGCTCTAACTCTCCTTCCAGACGGGAGAATTTTTCGAAAACTCTGGTCAGCTTATCAGACGGAATCCCCTGACCCTCGTTTCTTACATAAAATAGCAGTTCCCCTGGTTCCTCCCGGAAGCCGCACCAAATCTTCCCCCCTTCCCGGCCATACTTGATGGCGTTGCCGATGAGGTTGCTGAAAACGATGCGTAACAACACCGGGTCAGCCTCTCCCTCCGCTCGGCGAAAGGCCTCCTCGTTTTCCACTTTCACTTCCATCTTCCGGGCAGCGAGTTGCTGCCTCTCATCCTCCAGGATGGGTTGGAGGGCCTCGCCGTAGATGGGGATGCGGACTTTATTCACTTCCATCTTTCCGGACTCAATTCGCCCGAGCTGCAAGTATTTCTGAATCATGTTGATCAGAGAGTCGACGTTCCTGAGCATGGTGGAGACGGCTTGTTTTTGTCGCGGGGTATTCAAGCTTCCCAGTGATTCGTCAAAGAGCATGATCAAAAAACCTTTGAGCACCCCCATGGGCTGCATGAGCTCATGGGTGATAAAGCCCACCATCTCCAGGTAATGGCGGTTCAATTCCTGGAGCTTGGTGTTGACTACATAGAGTTCGTCCATGGTGGCTTTCAAGGTGCGGGTCATCCGGTTAAAGGATGTGGCCAGGTAACCCACCTCATCCCTGGATTGGATGGATACCTCATGAGAAAAGTCTCCCCCTGCAATCACCTCTGTAGCCCTCACGAGCTCGTCAATCGGGCGGGTAATAGAGCGAGTGATGAAATAAGCCAGAAAAAGAACCAACACCAGGCCGAGGAAAGCAATGCCAAAAAAACTGTAGATGACATTATTCCGCAAGTCGGTATAAGGCTCTTCCAGGGTCCCCACATAAAGGATACCGATGATTTCCCCTTTTAAGTTGCGAATTGGCTCGTAAGCGGCGATGTACCAGTCGTTCACCACAAAAGCCCGGTCAATCCAGGCCCGGCCATTTTCCAGAACTTGATCGTAAACATCCTTGGCGACTCGTGTGCTGATGGCTCTGAGGCCACTCTTATCCTTCACGTTGGTGGAGATGCGCAAGTCCCACTGGAAAATGGTAGCCGTTCCTGTGTCTATTCCCTTGTAGCGCTCCCCTTTGAAGACGATGTCTTTGATCTTGTCCACGATTTCGTAGTTCCGATTGAGGAGGGACCCCCCATACAACGTGCCCAGCACGTTGTCATTGATGTCCAAGATGGGAACGGCCGCCTTCAACATCATCCCCGAGGTTTCCCTGGTTTCAGGCCGGGCTTTCGCCATGGGAGTAGGGACAAATTCCATGTACGCCTGCCGAACCAGCTCCGGCCCTTCTTTAGCCAGCTCCTCCTGGAGCACAATCTCCGTGGAGGAGACGATTTCTCTCTTCAGGGCTCGCCTCACCGACTCGTCATTCCCCTGAAAATCCCCCGTCCGGTACGGAGACCGGGTGCGAGTCAGCACCACCCCCTCCTGATCTGTCACTGTAAGCACGTCGAGGCCGTACTCAATGCGAACCCTCTCCAGCTGCCGTCGCAGCACTTCCACCTCTCTTCCCACTAAAGAGCGGATGATGAGATCTCTTTTGGCGGTGAGATGCAGGACATCTTTAATGCGGTTGATCTTTTCCTGGTAGACCATCCAGGCCGAGGCCATATCGTGGCGCCCTTTGTTCTGGGCCTCAGAAATGATGGTATTCCCCACCATCCGGGTGCCGATCATAGTCGAAGATAGACCCCCAGCCAGCACCACGAGCAAAAAGCTGAAAACCAGCTTTGAGCGAAGGGTCCGGAAAGGCATCCGTCCCGGAATTTTAAGGGTCCTCCACACCGAATTCCCTCGGGGTTAGCCCACTTCAGGATGTTACGGGTCCCAGGTTTGATTACCCCCGGAAATAAACCTCACAATTTGGCCACATCCAACACGGCCGGAACCTTGCTTTCCCATCCGATGGGCATGATGTGTACACCTCGGCACATGCCCCTTAGGTCTTTGATTAATTCCGCAGCAATCTCTATGCTGGTTTTTGTCCGATCCTCGGCCTTGGCCATTTTCTGGATCAGCGGCTCCGGTACGAAAACTCCGGCCACGTTTTTGTTCATGAAGCGGGCCATACCAGCCGACTTGAGCAGGATAATCCCCGCCAGCACCGGGACTTTGAACGGAGCCACTCGCTTCATAAATTTTTCGAATGCCCCCACGTCATAGACAGCCTGGGTCTGGAAAAAGGAGGCCCCGGCTCTGATCTTCTTTTCCATCTTGATGATCTGAGCTTCCACCGGGTTGCCCCCGGGGTTGACCACTGCCCCCACGAAAAAATTTGGCGCTCCATTCAGGGGATTCCCCACCATGTCCGTGCCCATCTCCAATTTCTTAATGACCCCGATCAGACTTACCGAATCCAGGTCAAAGACCGGCTTGGCGTGGGGATGATCTCCCAGGGAGGCGTAGTCCCCGGTCAATGCCAGCACATTCCTGATCCCCAAAACATAAGCGTTGAGCAGGTCAGACTGCAGGGCCAGGCGGTTTCGGTCCCGACAAGTCATCTGGAAGATGGGTTCCAGTCCCCGCTCTTTCAGAAGATGGCAGACCGCCAGGGAACCCAACCGCATCACCGAACTCTGCAGATCTGTCACGTTGATTCCGTCCACTCGTCCCCGAAGTAGCTCGGCATCATGGAGCATCTCATCGATCTTCGTCCCTTTGGGAGGGCCAATTTCAGAGGTAACCACGAACTTTCCCGAAGCCAAGCTCTCTTGCAGACCCATTCTTTTCCTCCTCCCTCTATCTTCCCTGCTCCAGGGCCCAGCGCTCTGTGAGCCTCAGGCCCTTCGGGGGCATCATTTTACTGTGATCCTTGGGCTCATGAATCTGGTGGAGTTTTTCCATCTTTCCCAGCTTCTCCAGTCGCTCGTAGATCAACCGCCATCCACACTCCATCTCCGGGTCCACCTCGCATTTCCCCTCTTTCGTCGTCCCACCGCAAGCACCATTCAGCAGGTATTTGGAACAGGCAGTCAGAGGGCAGATGCCCCCGGTTGCGTCCAGAATGCAATCTCCACATTCCCGGCAACGCTCGGAACCCCGCCACTCTCCGCGCATGCCCCCCAGAGGGATGGTATTGCAGGCCGGATGAGTCACCTTACTGCTGACCGCGGCCACAGCTTGAATTCCCACGCCGCAGGTCATAGCCAGGATGGAATCGGCTTCCTTGACCTCCTTGGCTTTTCCCCGCAGGCGGGATTGTACCAGCGCCTTCTGGCAGAGAAAGTCTACCACGGTAAACCCGGTGACCCTTTTGCCGGCTTTTTCCAGCTCTCCCTTCATCTCCAAGACCTGAGCTTTCCCTCCGGTTCCGCTGGCTTCAGCACAACCGTTGCATCCGAGAATAAAAATGTTCTTTTCCCCTTCCAAGGATTTCAGAATTTCTTCCAGGGGCTTCTGCTGCGATAGTAACATGGAGTTTCCTCCTTTCCAGCTCTAAAGAATTCGGATTCGCCCCAACTCATTTCCTTTGGGGGTGATGAGGTGGACAGCGCAGGCGATGCAGGGGTCGAAGGATCGGACGATGCGCACGATCTCGAAGGGGTTGGCCTCGTCCTTCACCCGCGCCCCCATCAAGGCTTGTTCAATTGCCCCGGGGGTCCCCGAGTCGTCGCGGGGAGAAGCGTTCCAGGTCGTCGGCACCACGAACTGGTAATTGGCGATCTTTTTCTCTTTGATTTCCACCCAGTGACCCAAGGCTCCCCGAGCTGCGTCGATGATCCCCATGCCCTGGGCTTCATCGGGGATTTCATAGGGAACAAAGGTGGGCTCTCCGGGTTTTAACTGCAACAGCCACTCTCCCATGGAATCGGCCATGTACTTCGCCGCCAGGGCCCGGGCAGCGTGTCGCCCCAAGACCGAGAAAAGGGCAGCTGGCGAAGCCTTGAAGTGGGCCAAAGTTGAATCGATCAAAGATTTGACTTTTTGGTTTCCCTTGGCGTAAGTGGTGACCATCTGAGCCAAGGGACCGACCTCGTAGACCCGGCCGCCGTAGCGGGGGGCTTTCAACCAGGAATAAGCCCCACTCTTTTCGTCAGCCGGAACCGTCTTCCCTGTAACAGGATGGAGTTTTGAAGTCTGGCCATCATACCAGGAGTGGCGGACCTCTTCGGTGATCTTATTCAGGTCCAAGGGCTCGAGCTTCAAGTCGGAAGACACCGTCCCCTGCTGGAAGAGCCGCGGTCGTCTGGTGTAATCCGGATTTTTTCCGTCCAGATCATAGGCCCCGTAGGAGAGGAGGTTTCGGCATCCAGCTCCGATCTGGAAATAATCCGGATAGACCCCGGCTACAGCCAGGACGTCCGGGATGTAAATATTGTCCACAAAGGCCCGAAGCTCATTCAACCGCCAGAGAATGAAAGCAATCTTGTCCACGGTGGGCTGTTCTGTTATTCCTCCGGGGACGATGGAGGCCGTATGGGGAATCCTTCCGGTAAGCAGGGCTACGGCCTCATGGCCTTTGCGGCGGATTTCTAAGGCTTTCACATAATGGGCGACCGCCGCTCTGTCCAGGTCATCCGGAAGTCGGTAGTCCCCTTCATACCGGGGGACAAAAGGGGCCAGCTCCCCGCGACCGATGAAAGCCTTGATGGAATTCAAATCCGCATCGCTCCCCTCATACTTGGCCACCTTGGTTACATCCACGTAGTCCAGGGCTGCCAGGTGGTAAAAATGGAGGATATGATCTTGAACTACATGCAGGCCCGCAGCCAGGTTGCGCAGGATGCGCCCGTTGTCTGGAATCTTGGCGGCTAAGCCAAAGGCACTATCCAGATTGAGCGTGGAAGCCATAGCATGGCAAAGGTTGCACACCCCGCAGATGCGTTGAGTAATGATCTGGGCGTCCCGGGGATCTCGGCCCTGGAGAATGAGCTCAAACCCCCGAAAGAGCATCCCCGAGCTGCGAGCTTCCTTGACCACTCCGTTCTCCACCACGCATTCGATCTTCAGGTGGCCTTCAATTCGGGTGATCGGGTCGATGACAATTTTCCCCATATGATTTCTCCTTCCTATTTCTTCGAGGGAGTCTCGATCTCAATAGTCTTTACGTAAAGTGGAGAGAGAAGATCAGGGAACTCGGGTTGGACGCATCCGTGGCATCCCCCGCCGCTGCCTACGCACCAGTTCACCCCTGAGTTCCAGAGCCGGGTCGGGCAATCAGCATAGGTGATCGGCCCTTTGCACCCCAATTCGAGAAGACACCCTGGGTCGCCGTGTTTCTTGGCGAACTTTCCTTCATCGAAATAGGCCCGCCGCTGGCAATTCTCATGGATGAGTTTCCCATAGAAAGCCAGGGGACGACCGAAGTCATCCAATTGATCAGGATTGGGAAGGCCAAAGAGAAGGATACTGGCCACCGTGCCCACGAACCAGTCAGGATGGGGAGGACACCCAGAAACGTTGATCACCGGTGTTTTTATTCCCTTACTCTCGAGAAGCTCTTTTACCCCTCGACAGCCCGTTGGGTTGGGAGCTGCGGCCGGTATGCCCCCAAAAGTGGCACAGGTTCCCACGGCAATGACGGCCAGAGCATCTTTCCCGAATTCGGTTACGCGATCCAGCATGGAGACGGGTTGGTGATTTCTCTCCCCGATAGATCCATAACCCCCATTCTTGGCAGTGGGGATCCCTCCATCCACAAGTAACAGATACCTCCCCCTTTCTCTCTCGGCCGTCTCCTCGGCAACTTCCATCACCAAATCTCCAGCCCCAGCCATGACCGTGGCGTTGAAGCGCAGGTTCACGTGCTTTCCCGGAATGACCTCATCGATCAACACGTTCTTGATGGTCGGGCTCACGGTGTTCAGAATCGAAATTAGGCAACCCGTACAGGTAGCACATTGCAGCCAAATGACTGGGTATTCTTTTGGTTTTGAGTCCAACTCCCCTCCTCCTTTCTCATCCACCCAAAGAATCAACCTTACAAATAGGAAATTGACTTATCTTATCTCCCAGCGCACACCTCTGGCATGAGATGGATCATCAAAAATATCTAAACTCGAAATCCGAAACAGATTTTACATGATGGGTTTATGACCCGCGAGCCATAAAAATCCCCCCTCGGCCCCCCTTTAAAAAAGGGGGGAAATGGGGGGATTTAAGAGCTATTTTCTAATTAATTCAAATGTTCAAGATTCTAAATTTCAAACGTTAGCGATCTCATATATATGAATGCTTGAAATTTGAATTTTGATATTGTTTCATCCCTCCTTTTGCACAATTAGTGCTTTGAATTTCGAGATTTTACTCTTTAATCCCAGCCGCAACTTTAGCCGCTTTCACGGTATTCGTCATCAACATGGTAATGGTCATCGGACCTACGCCCCCGGGTACAGGAGTGATCATGCTGGCTTTCTCTTTTACCCCTTCAAAATCCACATCCCCACAGAGAATGGCTTTCCCATCTTTCGTCATACCCACTCGATTCACCCCCACGTCGATGACCACGGCCCCTTCCTTGACCATGTCGGCGGTCACAGCCTTGGCTTTGCCTGCGGCCACGATCAGGATGTCCGCTCGCCGGGTATGGAAGGCAATGTCTCTCGTTCCTGTATGGCAGATGGTGACGGTGGCGTTTGCTCCCTTCTGCTTCTGGAGCAAAATATTGGCGATGGGCTTGCCCACGATGTTCGATCGCCCTAAAACAACCACTTCCGCTCCTTCGATCTTCACCCCGGACCGGATAAGCAGTTGCTGGATGCCGGCTGGAGTGCAGGGCAGATAATCGGCTTCACCAATCATCAATTTTCCCACGTTCACCGGATGAAAGGCATCCACGTCCTTCTTGGGGTCGATGGCATTAAGGACCTTGGTCTCGTTGATGTGCTTGGGCAGGGGAAGCTGGACGAGGATTCCATGGATCTTCGGGTCCTCGTTATATTTTTCGATCAGTTCCAGAAGCTTCGCTTCCTGGATATTTTCGGCCTGGCTATCCTGTAGCGAGTAGAACCCCAGCTCCTTGGCCGTCTTTTGCTTCCCCGTCACATAGCTTACCGAGGCGGGATTCTCTCCCACCAGAATGGTCACCAACCCGGGGACTACATTGTGTTTCTCCTTCAAGGTGGCCACATCTTTGGCCAGCTCCTCCCGGATCTGCTTGGCCACTTCCGTCCCGCTGATAATCTTCGCGGCCATTTCTTTCCTCCTTAATTCTCTGCCACAGAGCACACAGAGTTGACAGAGAGGAAATGAATTCAAAATCCACAGAAAAGCTAATTTTCGTCCCAGCACCGGTTATCTGAATGCCAGAATCGGAATTTGGAATTTCAATCTCTGTGTTCTCTGTGCCCTCTGTGGCGGAATATTTTTTAGAACAGTCCTTTGACTTTTCCAGTTTTCACATCCACGTCGACCTTGCGGAAAGCGGGGTCGGAGCTCGTTCCGGGCATGAGGCTAATCGTTCCAGCGCAAGGGCACAGGAATTTCGCCCCTGAGAAAACCAGAACGTCCCGAATGGGCAAGGACCAGCCTTTAGGAACTCCTTTAATCGCCGGGTCATGAGTGAGGCTCAAATGAGTTTTCACCATCATGGTGGCAAAATCCTGGAATTTGAGGTCGGACTCAAACTTCTTTGCCTTGCCTTCGGCATCGGGAGACCAGGAAACCCCACTCGCTCCATAAACATTCTTGGCAACGGTCTCCACCCTCTGGCGCAAGGGCATTTCCAGAGGATAGAGGAACTTGAAGTTCACTCTGTCGTTGCAGGCCTCAATGACTGCATCCGTTAACTCGAGGGCCCCATCTCCCCCGTTAGCCCAGTGGGAAGAGACGGCCACGCGAGCCCCGGCCTTTTCGGCGGCCTTGCGCAAAAAGGCAATCTCATCTTTCGTATCCGTATGGAAGGAATTGATGCACACCACCGGGTTGATTCCCGCCTGTTTGACGATCCCGATATGGTGGATCAGGTTGGCAACGCCTTTTTCTAAGAGCGGCAAATTTTCTTTTGTATAGGATGGATCTAACGGAAGGCCAGCCACGACCTTAGGTCCACCGCCGTGCATCTTCAAGGCCCGGACAGTGCAGGTGATCACTGAAACATTGGGGATCAGGCCACTGTACCGGCACTTCACATTCCAGAATTTCTCGAAGCCGATGTCGCAGCCGAAACCACTCTCCGTGACATGATAGTCAAACATTTTCAGGCCGATCCGGTCCGCGATGATGGAGGACTGGCCGACGGCAATGTTGGCAAAGGGCCCGGCATGAACCATCACGGGCTGCCCTTCCACCGTTTGCAAAAGAGTCGGGTTGATAGTGTTTCGCATCCAGGCGCACATGGCCCCGGCGACTTCCAGATCGGTCGTGGTAACCGGATTGCCTTTCTTATCATAGGCCACGGTAATCTTCCCCAGCCGATCTCGCAAGTCTGCCAGATCCCGGATGATCGACAGGATGGCCATGAGTTCTGAGCTTACGGCAATGCCGAATTTGGAGGGCATCAAATAGCCGTCCATCTTCCCCCCAATTCCCATGATGATATTTCTCAAACCCTGGGCGCAGAAGTCCATGATCCAGCCCATTTCTACGTTCTTGGGGTCAACATCCAGGCGTTTCAGCCCCCGTTTGGCCAGTTGCTCATCCGTATAATTGGCCTCGTGCTGCATGCGGGCGTTCAAGGCCACCATGGCCAGGTTGTGGGCATTCATGATATCGTTAATATCCCCGGTGAGGCCCATGGAGAATTCGGTCAAAGGAATGGCCTGAGCATTTCCGCCCCCGGCTGCGCTTCCTTTAATGTTCATGGTAGGCCCACCCGAAGGCTGGCGAATGCAACCCCCGACATTCTTCTTCCTCTTCCCCAACCCCTCAATGAGACCCATGGAGGTCGTGGTTTTCCCTTCTCCGAGAGGAGTGGGGGTGATGGCCGTAACTTCGATGTATTTCCCGTCCGGTTTACTTCCCAGGCGATTGATGATCTTCATAAAATCGAGCCTTCCAATCCTCCCGAAAGGAATGACCTCATCCTTCTCCAGACCCAGTTCTTTTTGGAAGTCCCAGATGGACTTCATATGTTCTTCGGCAGCCTCAGAGATCTGCCAGTCAGCCATTTTTACAGCATCATATGGCATACTCTAACCCTCCTTTTCCAAAATTATATTCCTTTTGCAAACCTCATCATTGAAATCTATTTGCTTCCCTGAAATAAAGATCTTGACGCGCAATTGAGTGCTAAAGTAAATCATCATTCTCGGTTTCGAACCACCCCCCTCCACAAAAACCCTTCTCTCCTCATTCTCCCATTCTTGTCTCAGGGAACTCCTCGTGGAAAAACATTAATGGGGTTAAAAAATCAAGGGGGAGAGAAAAGGATGCGATGAAAGAATATTGGTTTCTTAAACAGCCGATCCCTTTTCTTTTATGACTTTGCCAAAGCCAACGAGCGGCGACCTTCCTTCCTAAATCATAACCCCGGGTATGAAAAATCTCCCGGCAGGAAAAAAACTAAAAAATCAACAACTTATTGGCAACCGGTTATTTGTTTTTGAGCTTAAGAATGGTGCAAAATCCCTGATTTTAACCCCTTTTAAAAAATGAATGATCATTCGTTCATTCGATTTAACATATGTGTAATATCTTGTCAAGTTTTTTCCGAGATTTCTTTTTTAAAAAAGCGCATTTAAAATTAGGGGGAGCATTTCTACTCCAATGGAGCAGAAAAGATTTAGAATCCCAATCAAAATATTCCCTTGCCACCCCCCGGCTTTTCCATAGGAAGGGAAGTCGTTTCTTGATAGACCTGAGGCGGACTCGGGCGCACGGCCGCTGTCCTCGCCCGCATAAGGCAGTTGTTACTCCTTAGCACAGGCCGGGGCTCCCGATAGCGAGAGGAAAGGAGTTCCGCCATCGAGTCGCCCCGCATCCTTTTGCGGAAAGGAAGGGGAATCTTTCAGGAAAGTCCTTTCCCGCCGATTCGGGCTGCGGGCATCTTCCCTGCGCCCGAGTCAAACATGAGCCAAGCATTGATGAAAAACTGGGAGGTGGCCAGAAAAATATTCCCCCTTGCCAACAAAAAGGCTCTGTGCCATTATACGAAGAATTGAAAATTTTTTTAGTGAGGCTTCGGCAGGAGGGAGGTCTCGTGCTTAGAATTTCTAAAACCTTGAATGACCCGGAGGCGCTATGAGAATTAAAGTAAGGGATGAAAAAATCATAAAAGCAATAAAAAAATTGCAAGGAATCGATATCATTCTTAAGACCGTGGAGGATGCCAAAAAGGCTATGGGGCTAATCCTCCGCAAGACAGATATCTCCAAGTCCAAAGAATACGAAGGTCTCAAAGAGATCGTCATGACCCAAGTGGTTGAGCATCCCACCAGCGCCGTGGAGCACCATATCTATTATGAAATCGAATTCATTCTCACCGATGAAAGATATACGGAAATGGAGATCACCCTGATCAAAGAACTCCAGGCCTTGTTTGAGAAACTCTAAAGAACGTGGATTTCGGAATTCCGATTGCGGATTTTCCTTTTTATTCCGCATTTCGCAATCTGCATTCCGCAATTGGTTTACCCTTTGGCCCCTTCTTTCAGCGCTTCTTGATATTCAGACCAGAGAAATTCTTTACTCACCCCGTGATCGATGAAGTCCCAGGGGAGGATTTCTTCGAGAGTCCGCTCCCGATAAACATAGAAATCCGGGTTCACATCGACTAAGCGGTAGGCCTGGGGCCAGTTGTTTCCGAGGCTGTGCGCGGCTAAGAGGAGCCTGCCAATCCGCCGATCGCCGCGCGAAAGCAGGCTTTGCAAATAAGCCCATTTGGGGATGTCTGCTGCCACGGATACGCCCTTCTCTTTTCGTAGGCCATTTCTCACTATCCTGATCTTATCATGCAAACTGCGAACAGCCGCAAAAGGATGCCACTGGAAGGGAGTGGCTGGCTTGGGAACGAAGGAGTTAAGGCTGAGATGGATTTCCCCCTTTCCATTCTTTCCGCGCCTTTTTTTCAAGATATGATGCCGGATTTTTTTGGTCAGATCGATGATGGCTTGAATATCCTCTGCTTCTTCCGCAGGCAACCCAATCATGAAGTAGAGACGCAAACTGCTAATCCCACGATCTGACAGGATTTCAGCAGCCCGGAGGATCTCCTCCTCCGTAAAACCTTTGCGTATCACCCGCCGCATCCTCTCAGAGCCGGCCTCTGGGGCCAGGGTGATCGTCCTCTGCCCGCTGTGAAAAACCAGGTCAGCAAGTTCTGGGGTGAGTGAATCTACCCTCAGGGATGAGAAGGAGAGATGTTTTTGCGAATGGAGAATATTTTGACCGAAGGATAGCAGTTCGGGATAATCTGAAATGGCCGCCCCCACCAGCCCGATCTTCTCCCCCGGTCTGGCGGCCCCGAAGATAACTTCCTCCAGCAGGGGAGCATCCCGCACGCGGTGAGGGAAATAGGTATAACAACCCGCACAGAATCGGCATCCCCTCCGGCAGCCCCGACTGAGTTCGACCAAGAGCATCTTGGAAAGCTCCGTGTTGGGCGTCACCAGAGAAGATATCGTGAGGGAGGTATTGAGGTCCTTGAGCCAGGCCCTTTTCACCCGGCAGGGAAAAGCTCCCCGGGGAGCAAAAGATTCGATCGTTCCATCCGGCTTAAAGGTGATGGCGTAAAATTGCGGGACATAGACCCCTTCCATCGTGGCCAGCTCGGCTAACAGTTCCTCTTTCGATTTTCTCTCTTCCTTCCCCCTGTTCAAGGCTTCCGTTAAGGAAGGTATAACTACCTCAGCCTCGCCGATCACAAAAAGATCTATGAAGTCTGCCAGTGGCTCAGGGTTCATCAGAACAGTGGCCCCACCGGCCATGACCAGCGGAACAAGGTGAGTCCGATCTTTTTTGAGGAGGGGGATCCTGGCCAATTCCATCATCTGGAGGAGGTGGGGATAATCATTCTCGTAAGATATGGAAAAGGCCAGGACATCGAAAGTGTGGACCGGCCATTGAGATTCGAGAGAAAAGAGCGGGGTCGCCGTTCGGAAATATTCTGCAACATCTTCTGCCTGGGGCAGGAAAACTCTTTGACATAGGGTGTCGGGTTGGGCGTTAAAAAGCCGGTAGACCGCCTGGAATCCTAAGTTGGACATGGCCGTGTAATACCGATTCGGATAACCGAGGGCAATGGACAACTTCCCCTTTTGGCCCTTGACGACGAACTGGCTATTCGCAGGTAGGACTCTCCGCTCCGCAGAAAGGAGCCTCTTCGCCTTTTCCACCAGCTTATTAGACATGTTCTAAAAAAATTTCAGCTTTCAGAAGGAAAAAAGCAGCCAAATTTTGGCTGATAGCTGAAAGCTGCTGCTGAGGGCTGTTTTTCAGTCCGCCTGTTTCCTTAAAAAAGTCGGGATGTCGTACTCATCCTCCCGCAGGTTGGGCGAAAAGCGGCTACTACGGGGTGGCCTGCCCGACTTCTCTTTGATCCCTAAAGTTTTATCCTGGCGTATAAAGGTGGGGATCTCCCGATTATCCCCCAGGCGGGGGAAGCTAACTACAGTCTTTTCCCGTTCTGAAGAAACCCTCTGGGAAGCAGGAATTTCCTCTTCTCTCTCCTCAGCCCTGCCGAATCCAGTGGCAATTACGGTGACGCGCATCTCATCGCGCAGGCCCTCATCGATCACCGCCCCGAAAATAATGTTGGCATCTTCGTGGGCCTCTTCCTGAACGAGGGTCGATGCCTCGCTGACCTCATAAAGGGTCAGACCCACCCCTCCCGTAATGTTGATCAAGATCCCCCGCGCGCCAGCAATGGTGATGTCCTCCAGGAGGGGACTGGAAATGGCCCGCTGAGCAGCTTCGATCGCCCGATTCTCCCCGCTCGCCACGCCCGTCCCCATCAAGGCCAATCCCATCTCGGACATCACCGTGCGCACATCGGCAAAGTCCAAGTTGATCAGCCCGCTAACTGTGATCAGGTCTGAGATCCCCTGAACCGCCTGCAGGAGAACTTCGTCCGCTTTGCGAAATGTCTCCAGCAAGGACATATCCCGGCCAGCAATATTCAGAAGCCGCTGGTTGGGGATGGTGATCAACGTATCCACGCATTTCCTCAGTTCCTTCAGCCCTTCCTCTGCCTGATGCTGCCTGCGCTTGCCTTCAAAAAGAAATGGTTTGGTAACCACGGCTACGGTGAGGGCCCCTAAATCTTTGGCAATGGAGGCCAGGATCGGCGCTCCGCCCGTCCCCGTGCCCCCTCCCAAGCCAGCCGTGATGAAAACCATGTCCGCGCCGAGAAGGAACTCCCGGATCCGGTCTTTGTCTTCCAGGGTGGCATTCCTTCCAATCTCCGGGTTGGCCCCTGCTCCCAGTCCCTTGGTCAGCTCGGCCCCCAGTTGAATTTTTAGGGGAGCCCTGCAGGCTGCCAATGCTTGGGCATCCGTGTTTGCCCCGATGAATTCCACTCCATTCAGGCCAGCGCCGATCATGGTGTTGATGGCATTACACCCTCCGCCGCCAATGCCCACCACCTTCAAGTTGGCCCCGGAAATCTTGCTCTCTTCTATTTCAAACATGCCCCCACCTCCTAAGAAAAACAATTTCGAATTCCGAAATCAGAATTTCCAATTTATTATACGAATTCGCTGAACCAGCGTTTCATGCGTTGCCCCATCTTTCCCAAGAATCTGCGGTCGCTGCTTTCCATCCGGCCCCCTTCCGCCTGACGTTTGCCGTATAAGACCAAACCAACACCCGCGGCGTACATGGGATTGTTCACCACGTCCAATAGGCCCCCTACTCCCGATGGGTAACCTCGCCGAACGGGCAGGTTAAAAATCTGCTCTACCAGCTCCGGCAGACCCTCCAAAGATGCAGTTCCCCCGGTGAGCACCACCCCTGAAGGAATGAGGTTCTCGTACCCGGCTTTGAGGATCTCTCGGTGAACCAGAGTAAGAATTTCTTCCATCCGAGGTTCAATAATCTCTCCTAAGATCTGTCTGGACAGAACGCGTGGCCGCCTTCCTCCCACGCTGGGCACTTCGATGGTTTCTTCCTTCTTCACCATGGACGTGAGCGCACACCCATACTTCGTCTTAATCTTCTCCGACTCCACCAATGGCGTGCGCAGACCCACAGCTATGTCGTTCGTCAGGTGATTCCCCCCCAGGCCAAAAATGGCTGTCTGCCGCACTGCTCCCTGAGAGAAAATGACCAAGTCCGTGGTCCCGCCTCCGATATCCACCAGAGCCACGCCCAGTTCTTTCTCGTCTGGGATGAGCACTGCTTCGCTAGCGGCCAACTGTTCCAAGACGATACCTTCTACCTCCAGCCCGGTTCGCCTGCAGCAGTGGATGACATTCCGGGCCGACGTAGCCGCGGCCGTGACGATGTGCACCTTTGCTTCCAGGCGCACCCCGGACATCCCCCGCGGGTCCATGATCCCGTCTTGTTCATCAACGATAAATTCCTGGGGAAGGACGTGGATGATTTCCCGATCCATGGGGATGGCTACCGCCCGGGCAGCGTCGATGACCCGCTTGACATCACTGTCCGTCACTTCCCGATTTTTTACGGCCACGATCCCATGACTGTTGAACCCCCGGATATGGTTGCCGGCGATCCCGCAGTAGACGGATGTGATCTCTGCGCCAGCCATCAACTCTGCTTCCTCCACAGCTTTGTGGATTGACTCCACCGTGGCGTCAATGTTGATGACCACCCCTTTGCGGATCCCCTTGGAAGAATGGGTACCGATCCCCACGATGTCTACGCCTCCATCATTGATCTCCCCCACAATGGCGCAGATCTTGGTGGTTCCAATATCCAAGCCAACGATGATGTTCTCTCTCTTGCCTTTCTTTCTCATGGGGGCTCCCCCTTAAAAGATTTCTGTTAACCGCTGAGACAGATCAGGATTCCTTGGGTTTCCCTTTTTCCCCTTCTTTCATTTTAACCACTACTTTCCTGGGGTAATTGAGGTCCAGGTATTGCACATCTTTAATCTTGGGTCGTAAATCTGGCAGCACCTTTTCCAAACGGCTGATCTTGTTTTCCAGCTCCCCCCAGCCCAGCCGAATGGGTATTGCTTCCTTGAGGGAATAGATGGTCAGCCCATTTTGTCTGTGAATATGGATCTCGGAGACTTCCCTCGGGGTGAAAATTTTCCTTTGCGCCAGAAGCTCCAGAAGATCTAACGCCTGTCTGAGCATAGCCATAGCATGTTTATCCCGGCCTTTGATCTCCTGGAATTCTAACCCGGTGAGAACGGGGTAATCCATTTTATCCTTAGGTTCTGCCCTCTTGAAAACTTCCCCTTGGCGGTCGACCAGGTAGAGATCTTCCAGGAGGATGAGAGCCTGAGGAACCCTCTCCTGAACCTCGATGATCAATGCCTTCCCGGACCAATCCCGCTTAACCTTGGCCTTTTCCACCCAGGGGTGCTTGGCCAGACGGCTGCTCAATTCGCGCAAGTCCAGGTTGATCAGACTCGCACGGAAGTCCACCTTGGCCAGGTGGAGCAACTCGGATTCGGTGGCGTTCATGCACCCCATGATCTTGATCTCCCCGACATTCAGGCCCTCGAACCGCTGGAAATATTGGTAGAGGGTGAAACCCAACAGGGTCAGGCTGGCCAACACGGCCAAGCTGAGGCTCCCCCTCCCTACTCTGCCAACCCAGGAGCGGAAACGACCCGCCTTTCTGTTTCTGAGTCGGCGGTTCTTTCTCCCCGTCCGAATGCGAACCCGGCGAGCCATTCTTTCTTTTTTCCCAAAGCTCCTCGGCCTTTGATCAATCTTTTCTAATTTTTACCGGGACCTTCAAACGCGCCCCCATCAGGATCCGCTCCACCAAATGGGGAAAATCAATCCCCACTCCCCTGGCGATCTCCGGCACAAGGCTAAGGGCCGTCATCCCCGGCAGGGCGTTCACCTCCAAAACGTAAACCTGCCCGGTCTCTCGGTAAAGCATATCCACTCGCGTGGCCCCTTCGCAGCCCAAAAGGAGATGGGCTTTGAGGCCCAAATTCAGAGTCCCCTCATAATCAGCTTTCGGCAAAGGAGCCGGAAAGATATGTTCGGCCAATCCATCCGTATATTTGGCTTCATAGCTATAGAACTGCACCCGGGGCACGATCTCAATCGCTCCCAGGGGCGCATCATCCAGTATGGCCACTGAGATTTCCCGGCCCCTGATGTACTCTTCCACCAATACTTCCGGGTCGTATTGAAAAGCCTTTTCCAGACCTTCAGGAATCTGCCTTCCTTCAGAGACAATGGTAACCCCCACGCTGGATCCTTCCTGTGAGGGTTTGATCACCACGGGCAGAGAAAAGGGAAGGTTCGGCTCCGTAAGATTTTCCCCTTTCCTCCTGTCCAGAACGATGTGCTGGGGAACGGGGAGGCCATGGTGCATGAATATCTTCCGGGACACCACTTTGTTCATGGAAAGGGCGCTGGCCAAAACTCCTGAACCGGTGTAGGGAATGCGCATCATTTCCAGAAGCCCTTGCACGGTCCCGTCTTCCCCCAGACGTCCGTGAAGTCCGATGAAAGCCACTTCGATCTTTTTCTCCCTCAACCGCTGGGTCAGGTGTTCATCGGCCTCCACAGGACAGGAATTATATCCGAGACCTTGCAAGGCCTCGAGAATCGCTCTTCCGGACATGAGCGAGACTTCTCTCTCTGCGGACATTCCGCCCAGCAGCACGCCGATGCGCTTTTTCTTCAATTCCTCCCGAATCCCCATATGCCGAGTGCCTAAAATGCCTGAAGTAAATTAAAGTGCCTAAAGTTGTTCAAAGGGATTTTCCCACGTTTAACTTGTAACCCGAACCCGACCCCTCAATCTTCTCCCATCACCTGGACCTCCATCTCCAGCCACACGCCCTTCTTCTGAAAAACCTCTTTTCGGGCCACCTCGATGAGGGCCAGAATATCCCGGGCTCGCGCCTGCCCGCGATTCACGACGAAATTGGCATGCTTCTCCGAAATCTGGGCGTCCCCGATGCGATATCCCTTCAACCCTACTTCCTCGATGAATTTTCCCGCTGGCCCCTGGGCAGGGTTCTTGAACACTGATCCCGCACTGGGCAGGTCATGGGGCTGCTTGCTCATCCGCAGATGAATGATTTCTTCCACTCTCGCTCTAACGGACTGGCCATTTTTGTCCCGCAGCCGGAATTTCCCCCCGAGAATGATTCCTCCTTTGGGCAGGTCCATCGCCCGGTAAGAAAACCTCACCTCCTCTTTCCTTCTTTCCATTATTCTCCCCCCGGCATCCATTAGCCGCAGGGAATCCAGCACATCTTTCATCTCCCCGTGGAATGCTCCAGCATTCATGAAGAGCGCTCCCCCGATGGTGCCAGGAATTCCGGCAGAAAATTCTAAGCCCGCCAGCCCCTTCTTCCAGGAAAACTCCACGAGCTTGCCCAGTGATTCACCGGCTTCGGCGAAGATGAGACTCTCTCTGCCGGCTCGCTCCACTTCCTCGATGCGCAGGAACCCTCGAGATAGAGAGATGGCCATCCCGCGAATCCCTCCATCCCGCACCAGCAGGTTTGTCCCGTTGCCGAGGATGAAATAATGGATTTCCTTCTGGTGGCACCATTGAATGATCTTTTGCAGATCTTCGAGGTCTGCTGGCAAGGCCAGATAGTCAACGTATCCTCCCACCTGAAAGGACGTATATTCAGACATGGGAACGGAGTGCCTGATTTCCCCCGCGACTTTGAGCTCCTCCCTCAATGGACTCATGAAACGCCCTTACCGCACCCTACTCTTTTCTCAGCCTTTTCGACGCTTTCTCAGATCAGGGGTAACCCTAAGCCCGGTTCTCCTTTCTCTTTGCAGCCCCTGGATTAGAGTCTCGCCAACCTTCCAAATATTGCCCGCCCCCAGGGTAAAGACCATATCCCCAGGCTTGAGCCGGGGCAGAAGCCGTTCGACGATTTTATCCTTTTCCGGGACTAAGGTCACATCCTTGTGCCCATGCTCTTTGATCCCCTCATAGAGTCCCTGGACGCTTATCCCAGGGATGGGGTCTTCTCCCGCAGGGTAGATTTCCGTAAGGAAGAGAACATCCGCCTGGTTAAAGGCTGTTAGGAAATCCTTGAAAAGGTCGCGGGTGCGGGTGTAACGATGGGGCTGAAAGATGACTACGGTTCGTCGCGCCCATCCTCTCTTGGCTGCGCTCAGAGTCGCTTTGATCTCTGTGGGATGGTGCCCGTAATCGTCCACGACCATGATGCCGTCCCATTCTCCCTTGATCTGGAACCTTCTCTGGACCCCGCTGAACGAAGCCAGCCCCTCCTGCACTGCCTCGAAGCTCAGGTCCAGCTCCAGGGCCGTGGCCAAAGTGGCCAGGGCGTTGTAAACGCTGTGCAGCCCGGGCATCTGGATCGAGATCTGCCCCAATGCTTCTCCCTTTTCCAAGGCGCGAAAAGAAGTCGTCATCCCATGGAAGGACATATCTTCGGCCCGGAAATTCGCCTGGGTGCTCAGACCGTAGGTCAAATACCGTCTGCGTACTTGGGGAATTAAGGCCTGGACATTCTCGTTATCGAGGCAGAGCACGGCCAGGCCATAGAAGGGAACCCTGTTGATAAATTCTAAGAAGGCTTTCTGAATCTCTGCCAGGCTCTTATAATGATCCAGGTGTTCCGGGTCGATGTTTGTCACCACAGCGATTGTCGGGGAGAGTTTCAGAAAGGACCCATCGCTCTCATCCGCTTCGGCCACCAGAAGCTCCCCCTGCCCCAGCTTGGCATTAGATCCAAAGATGTTCAGCTTCCCCCCAATGACGGCTGTGGGATCCAACCCTCCGTGAGCCAGCACGGTGGCGATCATCGAGGTGGTGGTCGTCTTGCCATGGGTCCCGGCAATGGCCACTCCATATTTCATCCGCATCAGCTCCGCCAGCATCTCAGCGCGAGGAATCACGGGGATGACGCGTTCATGGGCCGCGATGACTTCGGGATTATCATTACGTACCGCCGATGAGGTGACCACTACATCCGCATCCTGCAAATTTTCCGGTCGATGCCCGATGAAGACTTCCACCCCCAAACTTTTTAACCTAAGAGTAGCCTCTGATTCTACCAAGTCTGAACCCGCTACCCGATACCCCAGGTTCAGAAGCACCTCGGCGATCCCGCTCATGCCGATCCCACCGATACCCACGAAATGTACCCGCCTGACCTTCCGTTTCATCCCGAAAGTGGCTTTATCCATGGCCCACCGTTTCATAGCACAGGTTAACGATCGTTTGCGCCGCATCTGGTTTACCCAGGGCCGCGGCCCGCTCCCCCATTCTTTTTAACCGCGGTAGATCTTGCATGAGATCCTTAAGAATTTTGCTCAGCTTCACTCCCGAGAGATCACCGTTGGCCACCATCAGGGCAGCGCCGGCGTCTACTAAGGTCCGGGCATTGAGCGTCTGATGGTCATTGGCCGCATAAGGGTAAGGAACTAAAATAGCTGGTTTACCCGCAGCCATCAGTTCGAAAAGGGTTGTTGCTCCGGCACGGCACAAAACCAAATCCGCCGCGGTATATGCCCGGTCCATGTCATATATAAAAGAATGAACTTCTGCCTCCAGACCTTCCCGCTGGTAGGCCTCCTTCACGGCAGCATAATCCCGATCGCCCGTCTGATGAATCATCCGGATTCTTCCCCTAAGCTCCCGCAGGTAGATCAATGTCTCCCCCATTACCTGGTTTAGGCGATGGGCCCCTTGGCTTCCCCCAAAGATGAAAAGGGTAAATTTAGATTCCAACTCTGGCCTCTGGGTGATTCCTATCCGGCACAACATTCTCCTAACTGGATTACCCGTGAGGATGGTCTTAGGCCGAGGAAAGAATCGGGCCGAAGTCGGAAAGGAGATGAAGGCCCGGTCCACCACTTTGCTGAGAATGCGGTTGCTGAGTCCAGGAAAAGCGTTTTGCTCTTGGATGGCTGTTTTATACCCCATAACCCAAGCGGTCAAAACCACTGGCCCCGAGGCATACCCTCCTACCCCCAGCACAAGGTGCGGTTTGAAGGAATGGATTAAATGGCCGGACTGGATAAGGCTTCTCGGAACAGCCATCAGGCTGCGAATCTTCCCCCAAAAAGGCTTCCCTTTCAAGCTGGATACTTCGATCGTCCGCAGAGTATACCCTTCTTTCGCCACCAGGCTGGCCTCCAGGCCTCTCTGGCTACCCACGAAGAGGATCTCGTTCTTAGGGTCTCGAGCCTTGAAGGCTTCCGCCAGAGCCAGAGCTGGGAAGAGATGCCCTCCCGTCCCTCCTCCGGCGATGATGATTCTCATCGCCAAGTTTCCCTCCTCGGGAGGAAACATTCAGAAGAATCCCCACGGCCATCAGATTGACCATCAAAGAGGTCCCCCCATAGCTAATGAACGGAAGTGTTGACCCTTTCGTCGGCAGCAAGCCCATGACCACTCCCAAATTGAGGAGAGTTTGAGTAGCCAGAAGGAGGCTGATCCCCAGAGCTAAATAGGTCCCAAAGAGATCCGGTGCCCGGAAACAGGCCCAGAACCCTCTCCAGATCACAAAAACGAACAGCGCGATGACCATGGCTACACCAACTAGGCCCAGCTCTTCCCCGATAATGGAGAAGATGAAGTCGGTGTGAATTTCCGGGAGATAAAAAAGCTTCTGGCGACCCTGGCCTAACCCCACACCAAAGAGTTTCCCAGAACCAAAAGCGAGAAAGGATTGAATGATCTGGAACCCGCCTTTGCCTTGGTCGTTCCAGGGGTTCCAAAAGGCCAGCAGCCGCTCCAGGCGGTAATTGGCCAGAGTAGCCACAAAGAGTAGCGCTGGAACTGCTCCCGCAGCCGCGCTAGCCAAGAAGAGGAGCCTCGTTCCGGCAGCGAAAAGCATCAGGAAAACGAGCGCCACAAAGACAATTCCGGTCCCAAAATCCGGCTGTTTGAGGACCAGGGCAAAGAGAGCTCCCAACACAATAATGTAGGGAAGGAGGCCCGCCCGAAAGCTCCTCATCCTTCCTTCCTTCTTAGCCAGAGAACGGGCCAGATAAATGACCAGAGCAAGCTTGGCCAGTTCTGCCGGCTGGAAAGAAAAGAAGGAAACCCTCAGCCACCGCGCTGACCCTCCAACCTCGTGGCGCATGCCCGGAAGGAAGAGAAGCCCCAGCAGGGCTCCGCTCAGCACCAGGAGAGGGATGGCCAAAATTTGCCAGCGGTGGTAATCCATCCTCATCAAGAAGAACATCAAAGCAATTCCCAGAGCGGCGACCAAAGCCTGTTTCTTCAAGAAATGATACGCATCCCCGAAGCGATGCCCGGCAATCACGAAGCTGGCGCTGTAAACCATGATGATGCCCAGGCTTACCAGCATCATCACCAGGATGAGCAGGAGGGAATCAAACCGCTGTTGGGAGTTCATGAAAATCGACTATCCTCCCGATCTCTGCCTCTCCCATGCAGGGCCATCCAACTCCAAGACGATGGATTTGAACCGCTTCCCCCGCTCCTGATAATTCTCGAACATGTCAAAACTCGAACAGGCCGGCGAGAGCAATACTACATCTCCGGGAACAGCTCTTAAGAAGGCCCAGCAGACGGCTTCCTCCAGAGTACCCAATTTGACGGTTTCCGTAAGTCTTCCCAGCACACTGAACATGCGTTCTTTGGCTTCCCCGATGAGGGCCATTGCTTTCACGCGCTCGGCGATCACCCTTTGCAGCGGCCCATAATCTCCTCCTTTGTCTTTCCCTCCGGCGATTAACAAGATGGGCTGATGGAAGCTCATCAGGGATTTGACTACTGAACCCACATTTGTTCCCTTGGAGTCGTTGAAGAAGCTCACCCCATCTATATCCTTCACCCATTCCAGCCTGTGCTCCAGCCCCGGAAATTCATCGATGATCCTCTGGATGGCCTCTCGGGGGCAACCACAAATCCGGCACGTCGCAATGGCGGCCATCACGTTCTCCAGGTTATGAGCCCCCCTGATTTTCAGTCGCTCCAACTCGAACCGCTCTCTCCCCCCTTCCATTCCCTGGAAGTGAATAGCCCCCTTCTCGAGAAAGCTCCCAACTGGAACGGGTCTTTCCCCGCTAAAGAGAACTACCTGGGATTTGACCTGGTGGGCAAACTGGAAAGTATAAGGATCGTCGGCATTGAGCAGGGCATAATCCCCCTTCCCCTGATTTTGGAAGATTCTCCCTTTGGCCTGGATGTATTCCTGGAAATTCGAGTATCGGTCCAGATGGTCCTCCGTGATATTCAAGAGCGCACTGATGTGGGGACGAAACTCTAAGGTGCCTTCCAATTGAAAGCTGCTAATCTCTGCCACTACCCACTCTTCTTTCTGCGGGCCCTCCACATACTCAATCAGCGGGTTCCCGATATTTCCCCCAACAAATACATCTTTCCCACCCGCCCGGAACATTTCTCCGATGAGGGTGGTCGTGGTGGTCTTCCCGTTTGTACCCGTGATGGCGATTAGAGGGCGGCGCAAGGATCGGAAGGCTAACTCTACTTCGCTGATGATGGGAATCCCCTTGGCTTGGGCTCTGGCCAGCGGCTCCAAATCCATGGGGACGCCAGGGCTGACTACAATCATATCTGCATCCAAAAAAAAGGGGGAAGAATGCCCACCCAACTCCCATTCTACCCGAAGGCCCGTAAGGGCCTGCCGGGCAGCGCCGAGTTCCTCAGCCCCCTTGACTTCGGACACCTTTACTTTAGCCCCCCTTCTGGCCAAAAAGCGCGCTGTCCCTATCCCCGTTCTGGCCAACCCGACGACGAGGACCTTTTTGCCTCTTAGCTCCATAGATTCAATACAGGGGTTCGAGGAAAAATGCTTTCCAGAAAATTAAATTCTGGAACGTTTGAACCCATGCCCCCTTGGACCCTGTCTTTCTCATCTCAGCTTCAGCGTACTGAAAGCAATCAGGGCCAGGAAAATGGTGATGATCCAAAAACGCACGATCACCTTGGGTTCGGCCCACCCCTTCAGTTCGAAATGATGGTGCAACGGCGCCATGCGGAAGATTCTTTTCCGCCGAAATTTATAAGAAACCACCTGGAAAATGACCGAGAGTGTTTCCACAACAAAAAGCCCTCCCACGATCGCCAGGAGAATTTCCTGTTTGATAATGACCGCGGCTGCACCGAGGGCGGCACCCAGGGCCACCGAACCTGTATCTCCCATGAAAAGTTGGGCCGGGTAAGTGTTGTACCAGAGGAAGCCCATCGAGGCCCCAACGATGGCCCCGCAAAAAATGCTCAGTTCCCCGCTTCCGGAAACATAGGGAATCTGCAAGTAGCTGGCAATTTTCACGTGCCCTGCTAAGTAGGCCAGGACCATGAAGGTTCCAGCGGTGATCAGCACAGGGCCAATGGCCAGTCCATCCAGTCCATCTGTCAGGTTCACAGCGTTAGAGGTACCCACGACGACAAAGACCGCAACGAGGACATAAAACGCCCCCAGGTCCGGCCCGAATCCTTTGAAGAAGGGGACGCTGAAGGTGCTCTTGAACGTCGGGTAGAAATAAAGGAGGAGCGCGGCGGCGCCAGCCACCAAAATCTGATAGAGCATTTTCTCTTTCACCCGGAGGCCCTTGGAGTTCTTCCGGGTCAGCTTGCGGTAATCGTCCGCAAATCCTATGGTTCCGAATCCCAGGAGGATCAGAATGACTACCCAGATGTAAAAATTGGTCAAATCAGCCCAGAGAATAACGGAGATCATGATCGAGGAAAGGATCAATGTCCCCCCCATCGTGGGCGTTCCTTCCTTTCCCAGATGAGTGCTCGGCCCATCGTCCCGTATGTATTGCTTGACCCTGAGATTCTGCAGCTTGCGAATCACCCAGGGTCCGCAGAAAAAGGAGATCACCAACGCTGTCAGGATGGCCAGAATCGCCCGAAAAGTAATGTAGCGGAAGACGTTGAATACAGAGATTTTACTATGCAGGCTGTAAAGCAAGAAATAGAGCATGGCTTATGTTTTCACGCCCTGCCCAGGCGATCCTCCAATCCTCTGATGATCCGCTCCATCTGCATTCTGCGGGAACCCTTTACCAAAATCCAATCGCCCTCCTCGATCACTTTCTCCAGTCCCTCCAAAAGTTCCTCATGGTTTTGAGCTACATGCACCCTTGGCCTGGCCATGCCGGCGCTTTTTGCTCCTCGGGCGAGGTGCGGGGCATTTTCCCCAAGAAAAAAGAGATGCCCGAAGTTCATCCCTCCTATCCATTTACCTGCTTTCTCATGCGCTTCAGAGGAGCTCGGGCCGAGCTCGAGCATGTCCCCCAACACTAGGAGGCCGCGGCTTTTCCCCTTCATCTCCACAAATGCAGAGAGGGTAGCTGCCAGAGAGTCAGGATTCGAGTTGTAGGAATCATCCAGGATGCGCAAGCTCCGGCCCAGGTAAACGATCTTTCCTCTCCCGGGGAAAGGCTGAAAACCTTCCAGCCCGCCGGCAACTGCCTTAAGGTCCATTCCCAAAATGGTGGCCAGAGTTGCGGCCCCTAAGGCATTGTAGACATTGTGTCTACCGAAGGTGGCCAATCCTACCACATGTTTTTTCCCATCGATTCTCAGGGAAAATCGAACTCCTTTTTCTGATTCCGGGCTGAGACCCTCGCCCCGAACATCGGCTTCCTGCAAGATGGAGAATGTTCTCTTCCGACACCTGGCAGATGCTGCCATTTCCACCACCCGCGGGTCGTCCAGGTTGACCGCGATCCAATCCTCCCCTCTCAACCCCTCCCAGAGTTCCCCTTTAGCCCGGGCGACCCCTTCCACACTCCCCAGGAATTGTAAATGGGCCTGGCCGATGTTGGTGATGAGCGAAAGCTGGGGATCGGCAATTGCTTTCAACCGGCGGATTTCCCCCGGCTCGCTCATCCCCATTTCCAAAACAGCCACCTCATGCTCTGGCGATAATCGTAGGAGCATCAGGGGAAGGCCGATGAGGTTGTTTAAATTCCCCTCGGTCTTCAGGACGTTGAATTTTCGGGAAAGGATGCAGGCGGTCATCTCTTTTGTCGTAGTCTTTCCATTGCTGCCGGTAATGGCCACTACCTTCGAAGGTTCTTGACTGCGCCAGAAATGAGCGAGATCGCCCAGACCTCTTAACGTATCCTCCACGACAATGAAGAACTTTCCGGGAAATTTGGCCGCCCTGGCAATCTCCTCCCGGCCACGCTGTACAAGCGAACCCGCCGCTCCTTGAGCCATAGCCTCTCCGATGAAATCATGCCCGTCGAATTTTGGCCCTTTCAGGGGAATGAAAAGTTCCCCGAGGCGCACCTGGCGGGAGTCGCTGCCAGCTCCCTTAGCTCTTGAAAGACCGTCACCAAAGATAAGTTCCCCCCCGGTGGCCCGGGCAATTTCTCCCGCTGAAAGATTAACGATCGCTTACCCTCCCCAGAGAGGTTAAAGCCTTGGTCGCTTCTTCTCGGTCGTCAAAGTGAAGCCTTTCCCCTCCCACAATCTGATAATCCTCATGGCCCTTGCCAGCGATCAAAACTACATCCCCAGGCCGGGCTGTATGGATGGCCAGATAAATGGCTTCTCTTCGGTCGGGGACCACTACATACCCTGAATCGGCCCGTTCACCGGCCAAATCCACGGCCTGGTATCTTTTCCGGCCTGTCTCCAGAATCCCTTTTTCTATCTCGGCGATGATCACCAGCGGATCCTCTGTGCGGGGATTGTCGGAAGTGACCACTACCAAATCACCTCCCAAGGCGGCCACCCTCCCCATTACGGCCCGCTTTCCTCGGTCGCGATCTCCCCCGCAACCGAAAACAACGATCAGGCGACCAGGTCGGACCTTCTTCAAAGCTTCCAAAGCTCTCTCCAGCGCATCGCCCGTATGGGCATAATCCACAAATACCCGGATGCCGTCCCCCCCCGGCACCTTTTCCATTCTCCCTGGAACGGAAGTGAGCCTCTCTATCCCAGCAGCCATGTTGTTTTGGGAAATTCCCAGAGCCACCCCCACGCTCACGGCAGCCAGAATATTATAGAGGTTATGTTTGCCGATTAGAGAAGATACGAGAGCAAAAGAGCTCCGCGGGGTAACCACACGAGCTCGCAGACCTTCTGTTGTCTCTTCCACCATCTCCGGCCAAACTTCGTAACGACTTTTGACTCCGTAGCGGATGAGCTTTCCGCAGGCCACCCTGGAGAGCTCTTCTCCCCTGGGATCGTCCATGTTGATTATGGCGAAACGATCTTTTTTTTGGCTTTCTAAAAAGCACTGGGTGAAGAGCAGTTGCTTGGCTTGGAAATAGTTCTCCAGCGATCCGTGGTAATCAAGGTGGTCACGGGTGAAGTTAGTGAAGAGGGCCACGTCAAACTCACATCCCCGGACCCGCTGCATATCCAGGGCGTGGGAGGAAACCTCCAAGATGGCGTGGGTGATGCCGGCCTCCCGCATGGCTTGGAGATTCCTTTGCAGATCCAACGATTCGGGTGTGGTGGTCAGGGCAGGCTGAACGCTATCTTTGAAGCGGTAGTTGACCGTGCCCATCACCCCCACGCTCTTCCCTGCTTGGGCCAGGATTGATTCGATGAGGTAGGAGGTGGTTGTTTTTCCATTCGTTCCGGTTATTCCGATCAGGGTCAGGTAAAAAGAAGGGTCCCCATAAAAAGCGGCCGAGAGCATCGCCAGGCCTTCTCGCACGTCTGGGACAATCACCTGGATCACCCCCGGAGCTTGCTGCTTTTCATCAACCAGAATCGCCGAAGCCCCGCGCAAGATGGCCTCCGGAATGAAACGCTTTCCATCTCGCTTGGAGCCAAGGATGGCGACGAAGAGAAACCCTTCCTCGACCTGTTGGGAATGGTAGGCCAGTCCTTTGACCTCTACATTTGGGTCTCCGATGACGTCTTTAACGGGCAATCGGGAAATGAGTTCTCCCAGGTTCACGTGCTCTCGTTCCCCCCGCAGAATTTTAAGGGACTCAGATTCTCGCAGATACCCAATATTTTTAGAGAAAGGTAAGAAAAAATTCCCTGCGATTTAATTATACTCCATTCCCTTACAAGGTCAAAAAGTTGGGCTCGCCTCTGAAGGCAGGACTCCAGCCGCATGGCCAGTCCTAAATCGCCGGCTGGAACTTGACCAATCCTTTTTGATTGCCTTGGAGAACCTGGCCGGGCGCTGGGCTTTGTGCGACTGCTCTGCCGCTCCCTTCAATCTTTAGATCTAACCCCAATCTTTGGGCTGTCTGCACCACTTGGCGGATGGATTTTCCGTAAAAATCGGGCATGATTCCCGGTTCTTCCAAGACCTCGCTGGTCCTGATTTGGGTATGGGGGGCGGATGGGTTCTTCTGCTCTTCCGAATAAACTCTGCGGGGAACTGCTCGGGCTAGATAGGTCACCCCTTTAGGGTATATCCCCATGCAGGGCAAGACTTGCTCGGCGATTGCTTTAAAGGCTGGAGCAGCCACCACTCCGCCGTAACTGGTCCCCTGGGGCTCATCGATGATCACGGAGATGACTATCTGAGGATTCTCCAGCGGGGCAAAACCGCTGAAGGAACCCATCCGCTTGTCTGAATATCCCCGGCCGTTGAGAAGAGCTTTCTGGGCCGTGCCTGTTTTGCCTGCCGCCTCATAACCTGAGAGGCTGGCAGCTCTTCCAGTTCCACCCTCTTCCATGACAGTCCTTAGGATTGAAGCCACGACTTTGGCTGTCTCTGGGGAGATCACGCGTCGGAGCACTCGGGGCTGATTCTCCATTAGGATACTGCCCTGCCGGTGAAGGACAGCTTTTACAACATAGGGCCTAATCAGATTTCCTCCATTGGCAATGGCCGAGATGGCTACGTTTAGTTGCAAGGCTGTAGCCGATATTCCCTGTCCAAAACTGATGTTTGCCAGCCCCACCTCTGACCAATGCTGGGGAGCCGGGAGGAAGCCCGAAACTTCCCCGGGAAGGTCAATTCCGGTCTTTGAGCCAAAACCAAAATTTTTTAGATAGCGGTGAAACTTTCCCCTGCCCAATTTCTGCCCCACTTTGCTGGCCCCGATATTGCTCGAAACCTTGATGATCTCCTTCAAGGAAAGCCATTGGTATTTATGGGTATCGTGGATGAATTTCCCCCCTACGCCGAAGGTTCCATTCTCACAATAAAAGACATCGCTGGGGGCGGCAGCCTGCTCTTCAAGTACAGCAGCCAGGAGAAAAGCTTTGAGCGTCGAGCCCGGCTCGAAAGTGTCTGTAATAGTGCGATTCTTTAAGACTTGAGGAGAAAAAGAGGAGAAGTAATTGGGATCGAAGGATGGCTGGATGGCCAAGGCCAAAACTTCCCCCGTCTTCGGATTCATGACGATGGCCATGCCTCCCTTTGCTGAGCAGGCCAGTACTGCCTTTCTCAATTCCTTCTCGGTGATGTACTGAACATTTTTATCTATAGTGAGGATGATCTCGCAACCCTCTTCTGAGTGACGGAACCCCGGGCTCTCCGGCGTAATGGCTCTTCCCAGGCCATCTTTGGAGAGGAGGATGTATCCAGGTTCTCCTCTGATGAATTCGTCATACCCCAGTTCCACCCCTTCCAACCCCTGGGAATCCAGGCCGGCAAATCCGATGACGTGGCACCCCATTTCTCCTTGAGGGTAAAATCTCTTGGTCTCCTTCAGAAAATTTACCCCCTCTATTTCGAGTTTCTCGATGGCCACCCGCTGAGCCGGAGTAATTCCCCTTTCCAGCCAGACGAAGGGCTTTTCCTCCGTCATTTTTTTCTGCAGAGACCCAGGCTTTTTTCTTAGAATGGACCCGATACTTTCCGCCGTCTCCCGGATATCGCCGATCTTGCCGGGCTGAGCAAAGACCGAATCCACTTCCATGGTGATGGCCAACTCTTCTTTTTTCCTGTCGTAAAGGATGCCCCGCCTGGGCACCAATGGAATAGCCTTCAACGACTGCCGCTCAGCCAGGGCGGCGAGTTTGGGGCTTTCCACCACTTGGAGCTGATAGGCCCTCGCCAACACAATTAAGAAGAGAAAAGAAAAAAGGCAGAGGAGGAGGGCTATGCGCAATCGAAGGCTTTTATCCTGGATTGGCTTCATCGTACGATGATCAGTTGTTCCTTCTGGGGGGTGGCGAAGCCCAACTCTTTCAGAGCTATGTTCTCGATCCGCTGGGGGGATTTCAGGGCAGCCAATTCCAGACGCAGTTTCTTATTCTCCCTAAGAAGATCTTGTTCTTCCTGGCTCGCTCGGGAGATCTGGTAACCGAGAGAGATCACCTGATGATGCGCCCAAACGGAGAAAAGAGAACATCCGATGAAAGTCAAGGCCACGACCAACGCCACCAAGGCCAGGTTGCGGTTGACTCCTCTTAAGAGAGAACCTGCCTCTCTCTCCTGTTCTGAACGGCGAATCGCGATCTGTTTATAGACCGTTTCGGCCATCGCTCCTCCCTTTGATGTCCCCGGAAATCTTCTCGGCCACCCTCAACTTGGCGCTCCGGGCTTGGGGATTGGAAAATATTTCTTCTCTGGATGGGGTAACAGGTTTGGGCGTCAGGATGGCAAAAGATGGGGGGGTTCCCCTCTCCCCTTTTACCCACTTCCGGAAATGTTCTTTTACGATTCGATCCTCCAAAGAGTGGAAAGAAATAATGCCCAGCCTGCCCCCTGGAACGAGAAGGTCGGCGCACTGATCGAGAAAAATCATGAGGTTATTGAGTTCATCGTTGACCGCGATGCGCAGCGCTTGGAAGGTGCGGGTTGCCGGGTGGATGCGCCCCCGGTAGGGGGGAACGGACCTTTCGATTACCTCGACGAGATCCCGGCTTGTCCGAAGGGGACTGGTTTGGCGGCGCTGGGCAATGGCCTTGGCGATGCGATGGGCCCATCTTTCTTCCCCGTATTGCTGGAGAATCTCCCTCATCCCGGCCACAGAAAGGCTCTGCAAGAGCTCTTGGGCTGTGGTTTTCGTCTCCCGGCTCATGCGCATATCCAGGGGGCCATCCCAGCGAAAGCTGAATCCCCTCTGCCGGTCTTCCAGCTGTTCGGTGGATACTCCCAAGTCTAATAGGATTCCGTCCACGGCCTTGATAGAAAGCGAATCCAAGACCGACCTCAAGTTCTTGAAATTTTCCTCTCGGAGATCAACTCTCCTGCCAAAATCAATCAGATTTTCTTTAGCGCGCAAAATAGCCTCTTCGTCCCAATCTAACCCGATCAGTTTCCCCGAGGGCGAACTCCGTTCCAGAATGGCCCGGGCATGCCCTCCACTGCCCACGGTTCCATCAACGTAAATGCAGCCAGGTTGGCACCTTAGATATTCGAGGACCTCTCCCAACAGGACTGGAAGATGCCTACTTCCCTCCATCTCCTTTTAAAGCCCCAGAAGGGCCAGCGCCTCACTCATCCCCTCGAAATTCACCTCGGAATGTTTAATCTCCTCCAGCCAGCGTTCCTTGCTCCAGATTTCAAACTTCTTCAACAATCCAGCGAAGATGACCTCCCTTTCCAATTGGGCATACTGTCTAAGCGTCGGGGGAATTAATATGCGCCCCAGTTTATCGATCGGGCATTCAGAGCCCCCCGAAATAAAAAATCGTTGGAAAGCTTTCACCTCCTTTTTCACCATGGAAAGGGAGCTCACCTTCTCTTCTAAGATTTTCCATTCCTCGTAAGGGTAGGCCACCAAACACCGATCGAAATTCGTCAGGATCAACCGATCGTCGTATTTTTCCGAAAGCAATTCGCGAAATTTTGCCGGGATGGATACCCGTCCTTTGGAATCTATGGTATGCTGAAACCTTCCCCGAAACATTCCCGCACTTTCTCCTAAAATCCACTTTATACCAATTTATACCACTTTTATAAGGTATTGTCGGAAGGTTGTCAAGAGAAATTTAATATCTTATGCTTTTTTTCGGCAGAGGGGGATCCCAGGGGGAATCATGGGGATGGGGAAGCTGGCGGGAGGAGGCTGACTTGGTCTATGCCGCTCCATAAGTTCCTATTTTTTCTCCTTCTTCGACCTGCGCTGGTATTTATTTACCGCTCGATTATGTTCTTCCAATGTTCGGGAAAAATAATGGGTACCGTCGTTCTTGGAAACAAAATAGAGGTAATTCACATCTGCAGGGTACAACGCCGCTTGCAGAGATTTTAATCCAGGGTTGGCAATGGGACCCTTCGGAAGGCCACTGACATGATAGGTATTGTAAGGGGTTCTTCTCTCGAGATCTTTTTTTGTGATTCTTTCACTTGCAGCCTTCCCCCTCTTTACGCCATAGATAGCAGTGGGGTCGCTCTGCAAGGCCATTCCCCGGTGAAGGCGGTTGTGGAAAACTGCCGAGATAAGTCTTCTTTCCCGATCGTCCTTGGCCTCTTTCTCAATCATGGAGGCCAGGATAACCACCTCTTTAGAATTCAGCCCCAAATGTTCGGCCCGGGCAGCCAATGAAGTATAGACGGTTTTAAAACGGGATACCATCTGCTGGATGACCTGCTCCTCTCCGAACCCTTTGGGGAAATTGTAGGTATCTGGGAAAAGGTAGCCTTCCAAATTCTCTCCTTCCAGACCCAAAGAAGCGATGAAAGCACGGTCCCTTGTCTTCTCGAGAAAAAATTTCTTGCCGCATACCTTCGCCTGTTCCAAAACCTCCCCGACTTGAAAGACATTAAATCCTTCCGGAATGGTAATGGGATATTGGATGACCTCTCCCCGCACCAACTTTGCCAGAACTGCGCCTGGCGTCATCCTGGTATGAAACTCATACTCCCCTGCCTTTACCCTTGGAATGGCCTCTTCCAGCCGGCCTAACAGATAAAAGCTCCTCCGGTCACGCACGATTCCGTTTTCTTCCAAGATCCTGGATATCTCCTGGAAGCCAGTCCCAGCCGGGATATTCACGACTTTGGAATGATGTTCAAAGCTTGGTGGGGTCAGGAAATGAACATAAATGGTCGCCAAAAGAACGGTTACTATTCCCGAAAAGGCAATCAAGAGGTCTACCGTTCTCTCCTTAAACCAGAAGGCCAGGGAACTATTTGGGAAGAAAAGATTTTTCCCCCACATTATGCTTACCTTTATGGACAAATCCGAGCTTAATAGATTTTAAAAGCCCTTCTCCCTTCCGTCAAGCCTTTTTCCGCTCTCGAATTCCCTCCCTACTTTTCGCCTTTCCCCCCCGACTTCTTGAACCCTCGATCAAGTAACTATCCATTAATTTGCCAGAATCGAGAATCAGGTTGGGTGCGTAAGCCTTGACTTCTCGCCTGGTTAGATGTACGAATAATCCCATCAACACCGGAGGAAGGGCATTATGAATAACGCTATAACGGACGTTCCCGGCTTTTGGGTTGGACATGCAGAAAACTTGAAGGGAGTTACAGGATGTACGGTCCTCCTCTGTCCACCCGGAACAATAGGGGGAGTAGAGGTCCGCGGGTCAGCTGCCGGAACGCGGCAGATCGACTCTCTCCATTCTTTCCATTCGGTCGACGAAGTGCACGCCGTCCTCCTCGCTGGGGGAAGTGCCTTTGGCCTGGACGCTTCCGGAGGAGTGATGAGATACCTCGAAGAAAAGGGTATTGGATACCAGACTTCAGCGGGCAAGGTCCCGATAGTCCCCACGGCCATCATATATGACCTGGGTTTGGGGGAAACCCGGGTTCGACCGGACGCGGAAATGGGTTATCAGGCTTGTCTAAATAGTCAATCTGGAATCGTTAAAGAAGGAAGCGTCGGGGTGGGGGCCGGGGCGAGCGTCGGAAAGCTCCTCGGGATCCTTTGGGCCACAAAAGGAGGAGTGGGAACAAGCTCCATCTCGCTGCCCAGTGGAGCGGTAGTGGCCGCACTCGTGGCCGTCAATGCCTTCGGCGATGTAATCGACCCGAAAGAAAGAAAGATTCTCGCGGGAGCGAGGGACCCCCAGAATCCTACCCGTTTTATTGACTCCACTGCCATGATCAAAGGAGGAATCCCCCTGCCCAGGCCTGGTGTGGGCTTGCCCGATACGGGCTTGCAGAATACGACCTTGGGCGTTGTGGCCACCAACGTGAGGCTTTCCAAGCGCCAAACCATCAAGGTAGCCCAGATGGCTCAAAGTGGGTTCGCTCGCACGATCTCCCCCATCCACTCCACTGTGGATGGAGACCTGATCTTTACTCTATCTGCGGGGGATTTGCAGGCCGACGTAAATGCAGTGGGTTTACTGGCTGAAGAAGTCGTGGCTACTTCTGTCAAAAGGGCCATCGTCGCGGCTGATGGTCTCGGGCTCCTCCCGGCCTACCGCGACCTAAAAAAAATTTAGGGTTCCAGGGGCGCTGGATTCGAGGGGCCAAGTGAAATGCTAAAAGCCAAAGTTCAAAATGACAAAGCAGAATTTAAGATTTTATGATATTTTTACCACTTTCTTTGAACGGTATAATCTGAGATGGCCAGGAGAGCCTCCCTTTCCCTGCCGGGCGGAAAAAGAGAAAGGAAGGCTTTTGCTCGGGCTACGAACTCTTCGGCGCGCCGGATGGTGTAAGCGATTCCTTCACAGTCCTGGATTGCTTTCATGACGCACTCCAAATCTTCCTCTCCCCGGTTCGGGTTCCTGATAATTTGGAAGAGGCGGACCTGCTCCGGCTGGGAACATATCCGTAGGGTATAGATCAATGGAAGGGTAATCTTCCCTTCGCCCAAATCTTTCCCGATGGACTTTCCCAGCGTTTCTTCCTCCGATACGTAATCTAATGTATCATCCATCAATTGGTAGGCGATTCCCAAATTGAACCCGAAATCGGCCAGGGCCTTTTCTTTTTCCGCAGAAACATTGCCCAGAATTCCCCCTATTTGACAGGCTGCAGAAATCAAGACCGCGGTCTTGTTCACGACCACATAATAGTAATCCTCCTCGGTCATGCCAGGGTCTCCCATCTTAACCAGCTGCATCACTTCCCCTTCAGCCATCCGCGTCGTGGCTGAGGAAACGACCTCTAAAATATGCAGGTTGCCATCCTGGACAATATTGGAAAAGGATTTAGTAAACAGGAAATCGCCCACCAGGACACTTGCGCCATCGCCCCAGACCGAATTGGCCGAGGCAATTCCCCGGCGAACGAAGGCCCGATCAACCACATCATCGTGTAAAAGGGTAGCGGTATGGATGAATTCGATGGTGCTAGCCAAAGGCACTGCCCGAGGGCCATTGTAGCCGCAAAGGCGAGCGCAAGAAAGGAGAAGAATGGGGCGATACCGTTTTCCCCCGCTGGAGATAAGGTAGTGGCCCACCCTTGGAATCATGGTAATCTCCGAGAAGAGGTTCCTGGCCATCTCGGCCTCTACCGCCCTCAGTTCCTCCTCGATTGGACTTATGGCTTGTTCAAAGTTCAAAAGAGCCGCTCCAGGATGGGGATGAAAAATCAGAAAGGAATATCCTCCTCGTCTTTCGTCGTCGGGGGAGAGTATTCGGTCTCCGGTTCTTTGGCTTTCCGTTCTTGCTCTCCGACCCCGCTGAGCATTTTCATGTCGGTGGCTTCGATTTCTGTGGTGAACCGCTTATTTCCATCCCGGTCTTCCCAGGATCGGGTCCGCAGCCTCCCTTCGATGTAAACGAGTTTTCCTTTGTTCAAATACTCTCCACAAATCTTGGCCAATCCCCTCCAGGCGACGATGCGGTGCCATTCCGTCCGCTCCTCTTTCTCGCCCTCTTTATTCGTCCTTATCTCACTGGTGGCAATTCGAAAATTAGCCACCTCCGCTCCACTGGGCGTATAACGAATCTCTGGATCAGCCCCCAATCTGCCGATGAGAATGACCTTGTTGATCATGGATATCCCTCCCTCATGGCCGCAGAATTCTCGGCATTCTTCCCGATCGCCTTAGAATCTTTTTTCCCCTTATTCCTTCTCCTGCTTTTCGTCCAAAGGAATTCTATCATTCGAAGGGAGGAAGTCAAGGTTTTATTGAAAAGGCACCTTGACAGTCTCCTCTGGATCGAGTATGAATAGAAGCATTCCCAAAATCCTTGCCGGATTCTAAACGGATGCTGCGCACTCTTTTCGCCTGGACGATCTATTTTTTTTCCACCATAGTCTTAGGAACGGTGGCGATTTTTATCTCCCTATTTGATTCTTCCGGAAACCTCCCCCATCTCGTCGCCCGTCTCTGGGGGAAGATCCAACTACGCACCGCTAGCACGCAGGTGAAGATTCAAGGTCTGGAAAACATCAACCCTCATGACAGTTATATCCTCGTCTCTAACCACCAGAGCAACTTCGACATCTTCGCTCTATTGGGTTACCTTCCGATCCAGTTCCGGTGGACAGCTAAAGCCGAGTTATTCCGCACCCCCTTCATGGGATGGGCCATGTCGCGCATCGGCTATATTCCCATCGAGCGCGACAGCCCCAAAAAAGCCTACCGCAGGATGCTGCAGGCAGCCGAGAAAGTGAAAGAAGGCGTTTCAGTCATGATCTTCCCTGAAGGAACACGCAGCCCGGACGGAAAGCTCCAGCCATTCAAGAAAGGTGTTTTTCTCATCGCCCTTAAAAGTCAAGCTCCCATCTTGCCGATCGCGATCCGCGGTACGGAAAAGATCATGCCCAAGGGAGACTGGCACACCCACCCAGGAATGGTGGAAATCACCATCGATCATCCCATCGAAACTGCCGGTATGCCTCCGGAAAAGGAGGGAGAACTCTCCGAACGTGTCCGCAACACCCTGAAGAAACACTTGGAACTTGGCGGATCCTTGATTGACTCTCGGGTGCAATTGGAATAGACTATCATGCGGAAAAAATTTTTCATCAGGTCCTGAGTGGAAAATGATCATGTTCCTGGCGATAGCTCAGTGGGGTTCCTTCACACTTCATTCCTATGGCTTTTTTGTGGCCGCGGCCTTTGGGGTCGGAATCCTTTGGGCCATGCGCAGAGCCAGGCAGGCCGGCCTTCCCGCTTCTCCCCCCTTATCCTTAGGGCAGGTCATTTCTGTCACCTTCTTCCTATCCTCTACAGCGATGCTCTTGATGCTCAAACCAAAAACCCATGGAGGGGTTCTGTAGGATGGATATGCCAGAAAAGATCAAGCAATTCGCTGCTGTCAGGGCTGCCAAAGCCCTTCTCAGAGTTCTTCCGCACATCAGCGAACAGAGGCTCCTCAATTTTTCCTTTGTGCGGAAAGGCCTGGAGGCAGTCTCTTATTACCCGGAAGGAAGAGATTTTCTCCAAAGTCTCCTTCTCCATGCCCGCCGGGCCATCGGTCAATGCTCCCAACGGTGTCTGGATAAATTCTCTGAGAATCTAATCGTTAACGAGTTCGTCGCTGCCAACCCCAGGCGAGATGAATTCTTCTCCCAGTACGGATTCTATCCTCCCTTCCTCCTGGTCCTCAGCCCCACCATGCGGTGTAACCTGAGCTGCTTCGGCTGCTATGCCGGCCAGTATGAAAAAGGAGAGGAACTGGATACAGGGGAGATCCATCGTCTACTCAATGAGGCCAGGGAGATGGGCATTCACTTTATAACCATTTCCGGGGGCGAGCCTTTCATCCGGGAAGATCTGCTGGACATCTTTGCGGCCCATGAGGACCTCTATTTTCAAGTATACACCAACGGCACATTCATCGATGGCCATTTGGCCCAAACCCTCTCCCGTTTGGGAAATGTTCTGCCGGCCATCAGCGTCGAGGGCTGGGAGAAAGAAACGGATGCCCGGCGTGGGCCAAGAGCCTTCCAAAAAGTCCTCTCGGCCATGTCCCATTTGCGAAAGGAAGGGGTTCTTTTCGGTTTTTCTGCCACAGCTACCCGGCAGAATAATGAGCTGATCATCAGCGACGAGTTCGTGAATTTCTTTGCCGAACAGGGCTGCTTCATAGGCTGGTATTTCAACTACATTCCCCTCGGAAAGAAACCGACTCTGGATCTCATGCCCACACCAGAACAGCGCATCTACCGCCGCAGACGCCTGATGGAACTGCGCAAAAAGGGGTCCATGATCTTGGCCGACTTCTGGAACGATGGCGCACTGGTGGGGGGTTGCATTGCCGGCGATCGCTACTTGCACGTGAACTGCCGGGGAGATGTCGAACCTTGCGTATTCGTCCATTTCTCGGTGGACAACATCAAAAGCAAGTCGCTGGCCGAAATCCTAAACTCGGAATTCTTTCAGGCCATTCGCCGACGGAGGCCTTACTCCCCGAATTACTACCGCCCCTGCCTCATCATCGACCACCCCCACCTCCTTCGCCAGGTGGTGGACGAATGCGCAGCTCAACCCACCCATCCGGGTGCTGAGACTATTCTTACTGAATTGTCGGATCAACTTGACCAGTACGCTTTAGACTACGGGAAAATAGCGGATGCCCTTTGGGAGGAGCATAACAAAGTTGCCCCCCCTTGCCCGCCAGGGGTGACGATTCATTGATGGAAAAAATAAAGGGCTCCCTAAAATCCCCAAAAACCTCATCCTAAAAGGAGGATATATAGATAATGATGGAAATGTTGGAGCTAAAACTCAGCAAGAAGCCCTTTTTGAAAAATCCCAGCTGCGCTTACTGTGGAAGAGTCTTCAATGATCAGGGGCTGAACCTTCAACTTGAAGTCGACCACAAAGTCATCGACTTTCCCATCTGTCAGCTCTGCTTCGAAATGGTTCCTCGCTTTGAAGCCTCCGTGAATCTGGAACAGGGCTTCGCCAGGGTCAAGCGTTGACTTCGCCACCATCCAGCCTTCCCCATCGCCATCGGAGCCTATCCCAGGAGGTCTCATAATGATTCGCGAAGAAGATGAAAAAATGAAAAAAGAGACGAAGGAGCTGGAGAAAAAGCTTAAGTTCCGGGGCCAACTATCCTGGGACCTTCTGGAAGAACGGGAGAAAGAAGAAGTCTTTCCTTTTGCTGAAGGATATAAGAATTTTCTCGATCGGGCCAAGACAGAACGAGAAGCAGTTTTGGAAATCGTCAAAGCAGCCAGGGAAGCCGGTTTCCAAGAGGCCCCTCAACGGACTGGCGGGAAAAAATTCTTTTTTGTGAATAAGGATAAATCCATTGCCCTGGCTACTGTAGGCCAAGCCCCTTTAGCCAAAGGAGTGCGGATCATTGTCTCGCACATCGATTCGCCGCGAATTGACCTCAAGCAGAACCCGCTCTATGAGGAAGCAGACCTGGCCCTTCTACGCACCCATTACTACGGCGGGATTAAAAAGTACCAGTGGGTCACCATCCCCTTATCTCTCCATGGTTTCGTGGTAAAATCCGATGGCTCAACCTTGAACGTTCAAGTTGGGGAAGACCCCGAGGACCCGGTCTTTGTCATCAACGACCTCCTGCCCCACCTCTCGGGCAAGACGCAAGACCAGAAGAAGTTAGCGGAAGCGATCGAAGGCGAAAAGCTCACGGTCCTCGCCGGCAGCCTTCCTTTTCCCGATTTGGAAGCTAAGGAACGGATCAAGCTCCGGGTCATGGAACTATTGCACCAGAAATATGGACTGGTGGAGGAGGATTTCACCAGCGCAGAATTGGAGCTGGTCCCGGCGATAAAGGCCCGGGATGTGGGTTTCGACCGCAGCTTTGTCGGCTCCTACGGGCAGGACGACCGGGCCAGTGCCTACACTTCCTTTCAGGCGATTCTTTCCCTCGAGGACCCACCCAGAACGAGCATCGCTTTCTTCGTGGACAAAGAAGAGATCGGCAGTGAGGGGAGCACAGGGGCCAAATCCCTTTTCTTGGAGCGCGTCATCCGCACCCTGATCGAGCGCTGCAGCCTCACGGTTTCCGAAGCCCTGCTCAAAGAAATCCTGGCCAATTCTAAGGCTCTCTCTGCCGACGTGCAAGCCGCCCTGGATCCCAATTATCCCGAGGTCCACGAGAAGCAGAATGCCGGTAAACTCGGCTATGGGGTCTGCCTGGAGAAATTCACTGGCTCGCGGGGGAAAGTCGCCTCCTCCGATGCCCGGGCTGAATATGTGGGGGAGATTCGTCGCATCTTCAACGCCCACAACGTGGCCTGGCAAATGACGGAAATTGGAAGAGTGGATGAGGGAGGGGGAGGGACAGTGGCCAAGTACTTGGCCATTTATGGTATGGACATCATCGACTGCGGCGTCCCTGTGCTCTCCATGCACTCGCCCTTTGAAATCACTTCCAAGGCGGATATCTTCGAGGCCTACAAAGCATACCGGGCTTTCTTATCCAGCCCGTGAAAGACAGGAACTTGAATCCTTAAACCCTTTTAGATTTCTCTCAACGGATAGATCTCGCGAAAGTATTCCTCCCAAGATTTTCCCGCAGGAAGGAAAACCTGCACTGCCCTTTTTGGACATACAGCTGAGCAGCGACCGCAGCCCCGACAGTTTTCCCCGGCTACTGCTCTGCCGTCCTGAATCCTCATGGCCTTGATGAAACACCGATCCACACAGACCCCGCAGCCATCACAGGCTTCGTCCACCCTCACTTCCAGCCCGGAGAGCTTCCGTAAGCTTCTGGCGACCTCTCGGGGGAGAAAGCGGTAGATTTTAAAGTAACAACAACAATCGCAACAGTGGCAGACCGTGAGAAGCTGGTCTGCGCGCTTCACGCCCAGCCAGAGCGAATCCCCGCGTACCTTCCCAATGACGGGGATCAACCCCAGGCCCAAAGCGTGCCGGTGATGGGCCAATGCTTCCTCAGCGCTGGCCCCGCGCCCCAGCGCCGGATTGATCTCCTTGGCTCCTCCACCCAGGAAAAGGCAACCAACCTGCTCCGGGTACCGCTGGCAAGGTTCCAGTGATCGGCAGAGACACTGATTAAGGATGAAGCGAAAGGAAGACTGCCGGATGAGGTGCTCCACTACTTCACTGGGCAAAATCAAACTCTCCGGCCTTTCCACGTCCACCCGAACAGGAATATAATGGGCTCGGTCCCCCCTAAAGACGGAGCGCAGCGAGCGTCCGATGACTGGCCAGCCCACCATGCTAGCCAGAAAATTCCGTACTGGCCAGAAGGCCGTGATAACTTTGATTTGCCACATTGGTCGGCCCATTCCTCAATTCCTTAAAGATGAATCTCGAAAGACAAAGTACGATCCCGCGGAGCGCGGGACGAGAGAAATCCAAATGTTTAAAAATTTAGCAGATTCGCCACGGGAGAACAAGAAGATTGTTTACCCAGGTTAAGAGGTCGGAGCCTAAATTTTCCCTTCCGACTCACAACTCCGAACCGTGAACTGGAGTAAGATTTGTCTTGCCCTCCTCCCTATCAAATAAATATAATAAGGCCGAATGAAAGATCTAAAGGGGAACCTGCGTGGCCAAACAGAATTTCTGGTCGATCACGGACTTAGTTAAGATCCCTCCCATTCCTCCCAAGATTATCTCTCCCATCGATTCCGTTGAGATGGTGCTCATACCCAGAGGGGAATTTACCATGGGAATTACGGAGAATGAGTTGAAGCAGGTCTTTATTTTAGATGGCTCCCAAAATCCCGTCTTCATGACCGAAGTTCCAACTCGCAAAGTCACCTTGGAAAATTACTACATCGACATCCATTCGGTGACCAACTACCAATACAGAAAGTTCCTCGACGAGACCGGGCACCGCAAACCTCTTTTCTGGGGGAAGGAAGGGTGGAGCGACCCCCTCCAGCCCGTAGTCGGTCTGGGTTGGAATGACGCCCGGGCTTACGCTGCCTGGGCAGGGAAGAACCTCCCCACCGAGCCTCAATGGGAGAAGGCTGCCCGGGGAACCGATGCCCGCTGGTGGCCATGGGGAAATGATTTCTACATCGGGTATTGCAACTCCGCTGAGGTGGGGATCAACCGGGTGACCGACGTCACCCAGTTCCATCTGGGTGTAAGTCCCTACGGGTGTTACGACATGGCGGGGAACGTGTGGGAGATGTGCGAGGGCGTTTGGATTGAAGGTCACCTGCCCATGCGTGGGGGGTGTTTCCTCGGAGGTGCCACATTCGTGCGCACCACGGTTCGCTGGTCTGCCGAAGATCAGGTAAACGGAGCCCACTGGCTCGGGTTTCGTTGCGTGAAAAATATCTCGGTGAGGTGAGAGATGGGACCCAAAGAGGTTCTCGATTTTATCTGCAAGCGCAGGAGCGTCCGGCGCTATCAAAAGAAAGCCCTGCCCGATGAAACCCTGGAAGCACTGATGAAAGCCGCCATGTCGGCCCCCAGCGGCAACAATGCCCAGCCCTGGGAATTCGTCATCGTCCGCGAATCTAAGATGAAGGAAGAGCTCTCCCGCGTTCATCCCTGGGTGTATATGGCTGCCGAAGCTCCTGCGGCCATCGTTGTCCTGGGAGATAAAAGTTCAGAATGGTGGAAAGATGACTGTGCTGCGGCTACTCAGAATCTGCTCTTGGCCGCGGCCAATCTCGGGTTGGGAACAGTCTGGTGCGGAATTAGAGAAGATCATGCCAGGACGGTGCGGAAAATTTTGGGAGTTCCCGGACATATGGGAGTGCTCTGCATCATCCCCATCGGCTATCCTGCAGAATCTCCTTCTCCCCATACCAAATATCAAAAAGATAAAGTTCATTGGGACGGATATGCAAAATAAAAATTCCATTCATAAGAGGGTACGGAAAAGAGGGGGGTCGCTGCCCAAGGCTAAGCTGCTGGGCAGGCAATGGAAATGGGGTCGAATCTTTCCTTTTGACAAATTTCCAATTCACCTCTCGATTTCATCAAATTGTCTCCGCATTTCTTTATGGCCTTTAGGCCTTCTTTTCAGAGGTTTTCCGTTCAGACACACCGTAATGTAGTCTGCGCCAAACACATTACCTAACTTTCCCTATCTCTGAGGCCATCCAATACGCAGCCTGGACTGAACACTCCTTTGATTCTTGCCCAGAGGATAAGAATCCGTGGGGGCGACCGGCCGGTCGCCCAAAATTTTGGGTTTCGGTTTTCAGAACTTCAGAGGGGAAGTTTCGATACCTAATTACCTAAGCCTGACCCCATCCTTTGATGACCGGGCCTATCCTTTTAGCTTCCATCTTCCTTTTGGCAAAATTTCCCCAGGTTTATTCCCTTGACATGCTTTAAAAATGATGCAAAAATTGAATCGCTTAGATGCTTTCTTGAATCAATGGGAGGTGGATAATTTGAAAGCCATTACCATACGGGGAATTCCCGCCGAAATCGAGAAAAAGATTCGGAAAGAGGCAAAGAAAAAAGGGATCAGCCTGAACAGAGCTCTCGTTGCCTTTCTTGAAAAGGCGGCAGGGGTGAAAGGGCAGGATAAGAATAAAACTTTATATCATGATTTGGACCATCTATCGGGTCTCTGGAACGAGGAGGAGACCCGGACTTTCCAGAAGAATCTTGAGTTTCAGAGAAAAATTGAAGAGGATCTATGGAAAAAAACAGAATCCTGATGGATACATCTACCTATGCCGCTTTTTTGCGAGGGGATGCGGAAATTAAAGGTTCATTGCAGCGGGCTGATGAGATATTTTTAAATCCGGTAGTTCTTGGAGAATTGATAGCTGGTTTCATGATGGGGAGGCAGGAAAAGAAAAATCGGGCCATCCTCCAGGAATTCTTATCGTCGCCAAGAGTCAAGGTTATCGAGATTGATGAAGAGACTTCGGAAAGATATGCTACCATTGTAAGCTATCTCAGCGCGAAGGGTACTCCCATTCCGACGAATGACTTATGGATTGCTGCTTCCGCAATGCAACATGGCCTAAAAATATTAACTGCGGACAAGCATTACCTGGAAGTGCCTCAGGTTATAACGGAATATTTTCAGCCCGAATAACCTAAGCGCGGGAAACAGGTTGGCATCTGGCGAGATCCTTAAACCCTCCCTGCATCTCTTTAAAGCATTTGAGCTTTACTCAGACTTTCCTGAAATCAATTAGCTTGGGCTGACCGCGAAATACAATCTGCCCCCCCCGTATCTCCGAAACCATCCAGTAGCGCAGCCTGGCCCGAATACTCCTTTGATTTTTACCCAGAGGATAAGAACCCGTAGGGGCGACCGGCCAGTCGCCCAAAATTTTGGGTCTAGGTTTTCAGAATTTCAGAGGGGAAGTTTCGATACTTAATTACCTAAGCCTGACCCCATCTCTCTCACCTCATCCTTTTACGACTTCGGGGACAAGCTGGTTCGTGCGGCCGACGTCCGCCTGGAGCCAGACCTCAACGGCGTTGTCCTCAATGAAAAGGGCTTCGGGAAGTGACGACTGGTCAGTATCTCAATAAAATAGAGCTTGTATTTTTTCCTAAAAAATGCTATTTTCTTAATCAAGAAAATGGATAAAATTAGGAAAATGCCCACAGAGAAGGAGATGATTGAACAGCTCCGGAGAGGCAAGGTTTTGCTGCCTCCGCTGTCTTTTCGTCTTCTGGAAAGTCAGCCGCAGGCAGGCGCAAACCGTCGTCTCGATACAATTATTGAGGCCTCATGGCGGAACAGGATGGCAAAGTTCGCCGCCGAATGCAAGTCCATTTCGACGCCTAAGGCATTTAAGGATGGGCTCAACCTTCTGAAATCATCGCCGCTCCCGAAGGGCTATCGGCCCATGCTCATCATGCCTTTCCTTAGAGAACAGCAATTACAGGAGTTGGAGCAGGATGGGATCAGCGGCATCGACCTTTGCGGCAACGGTGTGGTTATCGTGCCAGGGTTGTTTGCCGTTTTCCGCAGCGGCGAGAAGAATCTCTTCTCCTCCTCGGCTCCGATCAAGAACATCTATCGGAAGAATAGTTCGATGGTTGGGAGAGTCTTCCTCGTCCGTCCCGTCTATGATACCGTTCAGGAGATTTGCTCGGAAATCAACCGGCGAAACATGCTGGTGAACCGTTGGGATAAGAGGCCCATGAGCCTGTCGACGATTTCGAAATCCTTGAAGGCATTGGAGGAAGACCTGATCGTAGAGCGCAAGGATATCATTCGCCTGATTCAACCCGACAAGCTTCTGGAAAAACTGAGTGATAATTATACCCCTCCAAAAATAAAGGAGCGAGTCCGTCTCAAGATCTCGGAGGAGAGTGAAACGATCTGGGAAATACTGCGAAAGCGATCGCAGGAATTGAGCCTACCCATCGTAGCTGCGGGGACATCATCGGTTGGGCAGTATGCAGTGATGCAGCGAGGGGATGTGTTATCCGTTTACTGCCCACGTCTGGAGATGCTTCTGGAGCAGCTTCCTGGAAGCCAGGCGGATCGCTTCCCGAATCTCGAACTCATAGAGACGGAGGATGAAACGGTCTACTTCGATGCCCGGCAGGAGGGAAACTCCTGGTGGGCCTCCCCTGTGCAGGTGTACTTGGAGTTGATGACCGGCGACAAGCGCGACCGGGAGACCGCCGAACAGGTGAAGTCATTCCTCTTGAGGGGTCTTCAACCGGTGAAACAATGATTACGATGCCCGACCTTCAAACGGCATTGCTGGACCTGCTCCACGAACTTCAAGGCACGGATATCAAACTCATCATCGGCGGCGGTTTCGGCATTTATCTCAAAACCGATCACGTGCGCCAGCTGGGGGTGCGAACACTTCTTCGTGAATGGCCCGAAACGAGGTCCACCAACGACCTGGATTTGTATCTGCGGCCGGAACTGCTCATCTATTCAGCGAAATTGAAGCCGCTGGCGGAGGCCATTGCCAGGCTTGGCTATCAGGTTGTTCCCGGCGCGGAGAAGTACCAGTTTGTGAAACCCGGGCCGGGAGGCGATCAGGCAGGCAGCGTCAAGATAGACATCCTTACCGGCCCCCAAAGCCGTTTTCAGGGCACAAGAGTGAAGACCGACGCCCGTCGCGTGCGTCCCAATCCTTCCGTTGGCATTCACGCACATCCCCTCAATGAAGTGCCGACATTGGAGGAGGGGTTGTTACAGAAAACGCTGGAAGGAAGACTCAGTTCAGGCGACCACGGGCAAGCTGAGATTTTCCTGCCCCATCCCTACACCTTTCTGATGATGAAGCTGTTTGCATTCAAAGACCGGCTCAAAGACATCGACAAGGAATTCGGCCGTTACCATGCCCTGGATTTGTACACCATCCTCGCGACCACGATGGAGATGGAGTGGAAATATGCCCTTGATTTGCGTAATCGATGGGGCGACGAACCGTACATTATGGAAGCGGGGCGCCTGGTCTCAGAACACTTTTCCACCCTCGACCGTTTGGGCATGATCCGATTGAGGGAAGGCCGTTACTATCGACCCGAATTGCAGCTGGTTGAGTTCATGTCAGCCCTGAAAGAATTGTTTCCTGCGAGGACGGAAAGCGCTTCAGAGGGAACCTGAGCGATGCGCAGAAATGCGTGTTGACAAGGGTAAGTAAGAATGGAATTCGGATGAAAAGACTGGTGGGGGGATAATCCCAAGGCGAGCCAGGTTGTGTGTGAAGCGGACCCTGCACCCCATCATCATCCGGGGAATGGAAAAGAGGCTCATTTTTGCTGAATGACGCCCCCATTCTCTTGTGAAGCGGAGATTGCGTGGCAGCTGGGTGTTTCGACTTCTGCTGCGTTTCACACCTTTCACAGAAGGGAAAAGAGCTAGTAAACCTTGTCAACCCCGTCCCCGAGAATACCCTAACCGCCACTACCTCACCGGTTGCGTATGACATTTTACCCAGAGGATAAGAACCCGTAGGGGCGAGCGGCCGGTCGCCCAAAATTTTGGGTTTCGGTTTTCAGAACTTCAGAGGGGAAGTTTCGATACCTAATTACCTTAGCCTGACCCCATCCTCATCCCTTTTTATAGCTTAGCATATAAGGATGTCCCCTTTCTTAGTTTTGGGTGGAGAGGGTTAGGGGTGGAGGAAGGGTCGGAATTGAACTCCCACTATACGAGTGCAATCGCTTTAAGGAAGAATGGGGTGGTGGAAAATCAAGGCAATTTTTTGACCCTATCCATGAAATCTTTGTCTATTGGAAATCTTTCATCACATTCTTGCCACAATTGCCAATGATAATTCCGCTTATCTTGCGCATGATATAAAATAACATCAACCCCATGCTCTTTTACTATTTTTATTCCAGGGATACAATCACTGTCCCCGGCCAGCAAAATGACACTTGATATTTGATGCGTTGCAGCCAGATTGACCATGTCAACGCAAAGCAAGGTGTCAATTCCTTTTTGTTCAAATTTCTTTTCTCCTCGATTATCAAGCCCTCTATAAGCCAACCTGCCCAATCTTACCGTATATCTCGGGAGCCTTTCCAAATGTACAAAAAATCTTTGTTTGTTTGAAAATCTTTGTTTTTCTTCTTCAGTTGGGGGATTGCTCTGATAAGGCAGACAATTGTAATAATAAGTTCTGAAGATTTCTTTACCACTGGCCATAACGGTTGAAAGTTTTGCAAAATCAATCTGGATGAGACTAAATTCTTGCTTAACTATCTGCTCCAAATAAGCACCGTCAATGAAAATTGCGCATCTCATCTTTCCTCCTCAAAAAAAATCCCCCTCATCCATATAGAACGAGGGGGGATTATTTAATCCCCTTCATCTCCATAGAAACGAAGAGGGTTTATTAACAGCGTTTAAAATATAATATTCTACTCAGGATTGTCAATATCTCTTTCGGCAAAACTTTAAAAATCTTTAGTGTTTAAGAAGCAAAAATTGTGCCATTGGTTAGGCCCTCAATATTATTATATCAAAAATCCTGCTTTCGGGGAAAAATTTTTAAGTGATCCCCTCCCTGTGATGCAAGATTATTACTACAATTCTCGATAAAAAGCCCCTTTGATGGAGCTCAGTATCAGGGGTAGTTAATCTTGGTCAGGGGCCTTGCGGGTGCTGGGAGATTCCTTGGGTCTTATCGAAAGGAATTCTGAATTGATAAATCGAATACCGTTAACCTGGCTCCCGCAGATGTAAAGAAAGAGAGAGCCGGTTTTGACCTGCCCATCGCCCTGGGCATCCTCACGGCTCTGGAGGTGATCTCCCGCAAATATCGGGAGGATTACCTGCTTGTTGGGGGATCTTTCCCTGGACGGGCCGATGAAGTCCGTTCGCGGTGCCCTTTCTCTGGCCCTGGCCGCCAAAAGCAACGGTAAGCGCGAGTCCTGCTGCCGAAGGAAAAATCAATCCCCCGGCCACATCTCCGAAAGCATCCAGTACTGAAGCCTGGACCTAACACTCCTTTGATTTTTACCCAGAGGATAAGAACCCGTAGGGGCGAGCGGCCGGTCGCCCAAAATTTTGGGTTTCGGTTTTCAGAACTTCAGAGGGGAAGTTTCGATACCTGTAGAGTAAAGCACTGGCGTAGTGGCTGCAGGTCGATGTTTGTGTTCCCCGTTTCTCCCCGTTTCCTCTGGGAGTGTCACAGCATCCCGACCATACCCTATTTCCAGCACCTTCTCATCAAACCGTACGTGAGGTTTTCCCTCATACGGCTTTCCTGCTCTCTTCACATCAAGGGTTATGGGACCTATCGAACCGGAGCCGCTTTCGGGTAGAGATACCGTATCCGATAATCCTGATACAGTCCCCACTTCTGGTAGATCTCTTCCCTACTCCACCGCTTCCAGCCGAAGCCGCGACGCTTCCGTCGCTTACTGACAAACTTGCGTACCTTCCGCTCGATCTCATACCGTACAACCTGAAAGGCCCGGGTGCTATTGCCAATCCGGAAATAGTTGACCCAGCCTCGCACTACTGCGTTCACCGCCTGGATCACCTCCCGGAGTGGCCGGTTCCAGTTGGCCTTGAGTACGGCCTTCACCCTTTCGCCGACCTCCTGGCGCTTCTTCTTCCGGGGAGTCTTGCTGACGTAGGTCTGTCCCATCCGATTCCGGTTGAGTCGGAAGTCGAACCCGAGAAAGCTGAAAGATCCACCTTCTCTAAGATCGACGACTCGGGTCTTCTCCTCGTTCATCTGCACCTGCAACTTGTCCAACTCCTCCTTGAGCCTCTTCTGGACGGCCCGAAGAAGCCAGTCCTCGTTGCCGTGTCCATGAACCAGGATCACCATATCGTCGGCGCTGCGCACAAAGTCCATGTTCTCATAGCCCTTGCGCCGCGTCACCTCCCGCCCCCGCTCCATCATCTCATCCACGGAATTCAGGTACAGGTTCGACAACAACGGAGAGATAATCCCTCCCTGCGGTACCCCCTTCTTCCCGTTTGCCTTCAGGATCAGCTTGAGCAGATGCATCACCTCGTCATCCTGCACCCGCCGGCCTACCTTTTCCAGCAAAAGATGATGCCGAATGTTATCGAAATAGCCGCTTAAATCTACATCGATTACCCGCGTCAACCCCCGAAGGATTCCCCCGGTAACCCGGTCCACCGCCTGATGGGCATTTCGCCGGGGCCGATACCCATAGGAACATCCCTTAAAGTCCGCCTCGAAAATCGGCTCCAGAATGAGTTTGAACGCTCCCTGAACGACTCGGTCTCTGATCGTCGGTATCCCCAACAGGCGGGTCTTGCCGTTCCCCTTCGAAATCGCCAACCGCCGGTTGGCCATCGGTCGGTACGTCCGGTTGAGAAGTTCCTGCCGTATCCCCTCCAAAAACCCTTCCACCCCGTCTCTCTCGATGTCCTCGAAACTCCGTCCATCAATGCCGGGGACCCCATGGTTGGCTTTCGCTAACCGATACGCCTCTTGAAGGACTTCTGGCTTGGTGATATGGCTGTATAAACCCCAGAACCGCCACTGCTTGTCGGCCTTCGCCTTGATGTATATCTTTCTCCTTAGCTCCTGCAGACTGATGGAAGCCTTTCTCATGCCTCCCTGCCTCACTTGCAAAGAAAGATGAAAGTCGCAGCAGAGCCCCTTCGCTCCAGAAGGGTTATGTTGTCCCTTCCCTCATCACTACTCCGGGCTCATCCGCCACCCTCTCGCCTCTCGGCCCACTTCGTCTCTCGACTTATAGGGCCTACCACGCTCCTGCCGTTTCCAACAGGGACGAGAAGGGTTTCCCCAGTTGATCGCACGCCTCTCTACCCGTGTCGCCGCTGATACCCCGCCACCGCCCCAGTACCCTTCTCTGCCGGTCTCGGTACCAGGATGCTGCCTTCGACTGTAATTAGAGGCTCGGCCAGTGGAACTCGACAATTACGAGGCTACTTCTACGTTCACTTTCGTTACGACCCGGATAGTTGCTCACCCCTCTATCAGAGGCTTTGTCGATGGGCTTCAAAAAGCAACGTTTCCATCACCTCCTGCCATCCAAGCTACAGGGCTTCCGGCTTTTACCCTGGCGGGACTTTCACCCGCAAGCGCGTCCGACCCTTCGCTGGGCACGCAATTACCTAAGCCTGACCCCATCCTCAAGATGTGAAGGACGGGAATGGCGGGAAAATTCCTTTTTCTGACTGGGAGAAAGCTTACGAAATTCTTGGTTGCGGTCGGTAATTCTATGCGAATAGGCTATAGCGCCTTCCACGCCTCCCCAAAATACAAAAGCCAAGGTGATGAGCCCTGGCTTTATTCCTTCCCCTAACCCTCTTCTATGGGGCTTCAAATTGCCGTAAAGGAGCCGTTATGTCTGTCGTCTTTGCGTTTACAAGCCTTAAAGGGGCTGTCGTGGCTAGTGACGGGATAAAAGTGCACAATACAACAGGCGTTTACATGGATCACTTTGACAAGACGTTTTATATTGATTCCCCACCTATCATCGGTGGACATGCCGGGCTTACAGAATTTCAGGGGATGACGATAGGTGAACATCTTAAAGACATGATCCAAAGAAAATCGGCGAGATCATTGAAGGACTTGATTGACGACATAGAAGTAAATATGACTGAATGCCTTCTCCAATCAGGAATCATCATTACGGAATGTGATCCAAAAATAATCTTAATAGGGAAGAAAGACCTGTTTGAAGGAGAGCTTGAGATCCATACAATAGATTTTAACCCGTCAAGCGGCAAAATCTCTACAATTAGGAATATTTACGATAAACCGGGGGCCGTCGCTCATACAGGGGATGAGGATGCTCGTCAATCGGCTTTAAAATTAATTCCTACAAAGAAAAAACTGGCTGCAATGAGGGTAAACCATTTGAAAAAGCTAGCAGAGCGTGTGATTAAGAAGGGGGTTGATAATTGCGGAAATCATCCTAAATTCCCTGGGATACCTGCTTGCGCCGGCGGACCCTTTCTAAAGGAAATGTATTATTCCCATACAATTAGAAAATAGGGGCATTATCCCGCTCCATGCCTCCGGTTTTCTCCCCCCCCCCCAAAAAAACAAAAACCAGGGTGGTGAGTTTTGCCTTTTTACCCATATTTTTTGACAAAAGATAGAAGTTAAGGATTCTTTTTTATAGAATCAATTATATCAGGACCAGGGATGTCCCCTTTAAATTGTATTTGAATTTTTTTCCCCAATTCCCTTAAAGCAATATTCGCATCGATATTGTTGGTCCAACAATAGAGTTTATAGAGTATTTTTTCGATTAATTGAGGCCTTCCTAATATTAGTGAACCAAAAACTTGTCTCTCTCTTTTTATTCCTGTCATCTTCTTTATATCTAAAAATTTCGTTGAAAGATAATCAAGCATTTTATCCTGGTGAAACATATCCGGATAAATTTTAGCCGCAATATAAGCACAATAGAGAGTCGCAATATGCTTCACTCTTTCCATAGCTTTTTTCATTTCCTCTTCTTCCTTGCGGGTAATTACTCCAATGTCAGGATAATATTTAGGCAAACCGTATAAAATTTTATATTCACTTAATACAATAATTTCTTTACAGTCATTTTGTTTCACTAATTCTTCTTCTAATTTTTGCATGGTTAATGGAGGACTTATACTCCAAATAACTGCAAGGTCGAATTTGCCGTTTGTTTCAAAATCCTTTTTACTGGTTGGAATAAACTTAAATTCCCCCCTTAAAATTTTATACTTATCTCCCCTTTTGTCCAATATCAAGCAATCGGGACTTGTTTCTATTCCACCCGATGGATTAAGTACAGGCCCTAAGTACGACATTTTTAATATCTCTTCTGCCTCTTTTGAAGAGAAAAGATGTCGCAGAGACATTTCGTCAATTGGCTGATAGTACATTTAAAGTCTCCCTTCATGAAATGGAATCCTATTTTATCCTGGCCATATGTCAACCCTCTGGGTTAAAGGTTAATGAATATTAGAAACGGGTAGGATTCCTCATGGGATAATAGCAGATTGAGGAAATTTTTCAATTATCTTCCTTTCCACAATCCCCTCTTCCCATCCCTCGCTTCCCGATAAGCTTTTAAAAACCTCCGGTCATACCGAACATTGGAAGAATAGGTCAAAATAGAAGCATATCCTTCCTTCATGGTCTCTTCATTGAGCATTCGGCCATCGGCCAGATAGAGATAGGCCAGTAACCGAGCGGGGTACCCCTCCCTAGCTGCGTGTTTTGCCCCAGTTGGAAATGGAGTGTTCCGCCGTATAATAAGACATAAAACACGGAGGGAACATCATGAGCAAGCATCGCAAGTATTACACTCCGGAAGAGAAAGTTTCCATGATTCGCCGACACCTGGTGGAGAGAGTCCCGGTATCCGATCTTTGCCAGGACCAAAAGCTTCAACCCACGGTCTTCTACCGTTGGTTGAAGGAGTTTTTTGAGAATGGAGCCGCAGCCTTCCGGAGAGAGTCCGATCGGGAGAGCCAGCGAGACAAGGAGCGGATTGCCGTCTTGGAGGCCAAGTTGAGGAAGAAGGACGAGGTATTGTCCGAGTTAATGGAGGAACATGTGGCCCTAAAAAAAAGTCTTGGGGAGATTTAGTGGGCATTTGGGTTCCTCCGGATACCCGGGATGCGGTGGTTGATTTTGTGAATCGTTGGTCGGAGAAGACGGAGATTCTCCGGGGTCAGTTCATTCCGTGGTTGGGGGTATCGGCTAGTAAATTCTACGGCTGGTCCCGCCGCTATGGGAAAGTGAACGAGCATAACGGATGGATTCCCCGTGATTCTTGGTTGGAGGAATGGGAGAAAGAGGCCATCATCGCCTTTCATCTGGAGTATCCTCTGGAGGGGTATCGTCGCCTGACCTTCATGTCGATAAGACCCGACCACGGGATGCTGGACAGGGACATCGTGGCGGTGAGTCCGACCAGCGTTTGGCGAGTGCTCAGCCAAGCGGGTCTTTTGCGGCGGTGGAATGACAAGCCATCGAAGAAGGGGTTGGGGTTTATGCACCCCCTTGGGCCGCATGAGCATTGGCATGTAGACGTTTCTTATTTGAATCTTTGTGGCACGTTTTATTACTTGTGCAGTGTGTTGGACGGGTACAGTCGATATATCGTTCACTGGGATATTCAAGAATCGATGACCGAAGCCGAGGTGGAATTGATCTTGGAGCGAGCCAAGGAGAAGTTCCCGAGGGCCAAGCCGCGGATCATTTCCGATAATGGTCCTCAGTTCATTGCCCGGGATTTCAAGGAGTTTATCCGAATCAGTGGCATGACCCATGTGAAGACTTCCCTCTTTTACCCGCAGAGCAACGGGAAAATCGAGCGGTGGCATCCCGTGGTCGGGTCTTATCGACAGTCTTTAAAACGGGAGTGTATCCGTCCTGGGGTGCCCTTATCGTTGGAGGATGCCCGCCGTTTGGCGTCTGGTTATATCGATTATTACAATCAGGTCCGTTTACATAGTGCCCTTGGTTATGTGACTCCCAAGGATAAGCTCGAAGGTAAGGAGAGAGAGATTTTTGCGGAGCGGGATCGGAAGCTGGAGGCTGCGCGGGCCATGCGTCAGCAGCGTCGGCAGCAGGCAAAGGAGAATTTGGGTCAAAGGGGTTGCACACCCCAGTTGGCAGTGGTAAATTAGGCAGGGTCTGCTTCCCAACTTCCGTGGTTATCCATAGGGGGGTAGAGAGCGGAGAGATTTTAGCTGACCCCCCAAAGAGGTCGGCGGCCCCGCGTTGGCGGGGCAAAATCTCGGAGCTCTCGTAACCCCCTGTGGATAACCCAATGTCGAAACGGATGGTCATTCTACTACCTAAGAAAAATCGGCGTTACTCCATTTCCCGCTGAGCCAAGACACCAGTCGTTCTAATATCTCTCGATATCGGTCAATATCCAGTATGACTGCCGCTGGTTTTCCTTCCCGAAGGATAATCTCAGGAGCCTTTTTTTTAGATCCGGGTTTCATTTTTTCACCCTCCGAATCATAATCCGATTTCCTTACGGATAACGAATATCTTCCCGATGTCTGTATCATAAGAGGAGGAGGTACGCGTGCAAAAATATCTTCTGGCGATTCTGCTGATTTTGGTCTTTCCCCTACCTCTCTGGGGGCACCCCCCTAGATTTGACCCCGGCCGGACCATCGCTCTGGTCTTTTCATCCAGGGTCTCGGGCGAAGTCGAGCCCTGCGGCTGACGGGATTATCTGCTGTGCTATTCGGGGACATAATACCCATTTTCAAGTTTGGATATCAAACTACAATACCGCTATGGCTAAGATATCCCGAGTGGTTCTGCCAGGATTTCCTCACCATCCGACTCAAAGGGGTATTCGATCGACGGCCATTTTTCACAGCGACCAAGAGCGTTTGACGGGACGGAATCTATCAAAGGGGGAGCCAGGAAGACCAGTTAGGAGGGTATAAGAACAGCATAAAAATAGTATTGTGTCCCCAGAATACAAGAATACAAGAATACAATACGAATGGGGGTTAGGGGGTGAAGGTCATGGAATTATTTGGGCGAGGGACAGCCGAGGATTTGTTGACAGATGCTTTAAAAGTTAGTAGCATCGGTAAAATTAGAGGGCTATTTTATTTAAAAATCCAACAATAGAATAAAGTTCACTGGGATTGGTATTCGAAATAGCCAAGAAGTTCGGAGGCCGGAGGCAGAAAGAATGAAACTTTATTTGGTCCAGCATGGGGAAGCCACGACTGAAGAAGTTGATCCTTCTCGACCCCTTACGGCCAAAGGTCGCCTGGCTGTACAAAAAATAGCTTCGTTCTTGAAAGGCTCGGGAATGGGTCCGGTGTCCATCCATCATAGCGGCAAAACTCGGGCCAGGCAAACTGCGGAAATCATCGCCGCCTATCTCGGGCCAGAATGTCAAGTTCAGGAAAAAGACAGGTTGGCTCCGAATGACCCTGTCCAGGGTTTGGCCAAAGGAGTTTCCGGGATGAGCAGCGACCTCATGATCGTGGGGCATCTTCCCTTCCTCGGCAAGCTGGCCTCCACTTTGCTAGCTTCCTCAGAGTCAAGAAATTTGGTGGCCTTCCGGCAGGGGGGTGTGGTTTGCCTGCAACGCAACGAGGACCAAACCTGGCAGGTGGCCTGGATGGTCACGCCGGATCTTCTCAAGTGAAATGGAGGAGGAATGGAGGAGCTCACATCCCGGGAAAGATTTACCCTCGCCCTCGACCATAAAGAACCGGACCGCGTACCCATCGATTTGGGTTCGATCGCTTCGACGATCCGCACGGTAGCAGCCTACGACCGGTTAAGAAATTATATGGGGCTGGCCCTGGACAAAAGGATCAGGCATTTTGCTGACGAACACATTATCCCTGATGAGGAGATTCTGCAAGCTCTGCGCGTAGATACTCTTTACTTGCGGATGAACGTTCCAAAAACGTGGCAGAGAGTTCGCCTCGACCGTTACACCGTCGTAGATGAATGGGGAGTGCCCTGGTATAAGGCTCCCGGGTCATTTTACACCTTTCCCATATCCCACCCGATGAAAACAGCCAGCATGGAGGAGATCGAGAAATTCCCCTGGCCGGACCCCAATGAACCCAGCCGCTTTGAAGGGCTGCGCGAAAAAGCCAAGGAGCTTTTTGCCCAGACGGATTATGCCCTCGTGGCTGACGGTATCACCGGCGTGGGGGTCTTCGACATGTCCTGGCATCTGCGGGGAATGGAAAATATTTTTTTAGACATGATCATTAACCCCGAATTTACGGAAGGCCTTTTCCAGCGGCTAACAGATTACTACGTCACGGTTTACAGAAATTATACGCAGGCCGTGGGGGATTATATCCAGATGGTGATCTATTACGAAGACCTGAGCGGGCAGGACGGGCCCCTCATGTCGCCAGCCCTTTACAGAAAATTCATCAAGCCCTGCCACCGCCGCATATTTCAGGCCATAAAGGAGTACACGGCGGCCAAGCTCTGCGTCCACACCTGCGGGTCCGTTTACGCCTTCCTGGATGATTATGTGGAGCTGGGCGTGGATGTACTCAACCCGGTCCAGATCAGTGCCCGGGATATGGACCCGCACCGCCTCAAGCAAAAATACGGAGCCACCCTTACTTTCCATGGGGGGATCGACACTCAGAGATTCCTCCCCCGGGCCACTCCGGCTCAAGTGCAGGAGGAAGTGCGGCGGATGATCAGAATTCTCGGGTCGGGAGGCGGATACCTATTCACCTCCTGCCACAGCATTCAGCCTGACGTTCCTCCGGAGAATATCGTCGCCCTTTTCTCCGCTGCTGTGCAATATGGGGGATATCCCCTTGCTGGATAGAAACCGGGTGACAATAAACAAAAGGGAGCCGTCATTCCCGCGCAAGCGGGAATCCAGAGTAATCTTGATATAACGGAGTTACCCCACTGGATGCCCGCCCTGAACCATACTAGGCACAGGGCCCGCCTTCGCGGGCATGACGAATTATGACCGAGTCTCATAGAGGAGGGGAAGGCAGACAAGGAGGGAAAGGATATCACCCGATGAATAAAGAAAATTTTGCCGAGATTCTAAGTGAATTGGCGGTTCGAAGATTCGGGGAGGAGAGGGCTAAAGCCCTTAGCCCGGCCATCCAGGAAATCGCTCAGTCCCTTGCCTGCATCGCTGAGTACATTCCAGAACTGGAAGAAGAACCGGCTTTCTTCCTCTGAGATGAAATTTTTCAAGACCGAAGTGACACCCGTGAATCCCGTCCTGCCTGGGCGGGAGAAAAATCCCCCCTATGGCCCCCTTTGCGAAAAGGGGCTTGGGGGGATTTGAAAGCTGACAAAATCCTGGCAAAGAAAATGGAGGAACCATGGGGGAACCCTGTATGCTTAGCCTGGCCGATATGATCAGACAAATTCAGCAGGGCCAATTGTCTCCAGTAACTTTGGCGGAATCGATCCTGCAGCGGATCGATACTTTGGAGTCCTCTATTAAGGCTTGGGTGACCATTGATCGAAAGGCAGTTCTCAACGAAGCTCGCCGGCACCAGGAGGAAATCGCCCGGGGGAAAAACCGCGGCCTTCTTCATGGAATTCCCATCGGAGTCAAAGATATTTTCTATACCGCTGGCGTAAAGACCACGGCCGGCTCAAAAATCTTTGAAAATTTTATCCCTGATCATGACGCTACAGCAGTGGCTCGTTTAAAAAAAGCTGGGGCGATCATCCTGGGAAAGACCGCCTCCACCGAGTTTGCCTTTGCCGACCCGGCACCCACACGCAATCCATGGAATCTGGAGCATACGCCAGGGGGTTCCAGCAGCGGATCAGCTGCTGCTGTAGCAACCCGCATGTGCCCGGCAGCTTTGGGCTCCCAGACTGGAGGCTCCATCCTTCGCCCGGCAGCCTATTGCGGCGTTGTGGGCTTGAAGCCGACCTATGGCCGGATCAGCCGTTATGGGGTTTTTCCTTTGAGCTGGACGCTGGACCATGTGGGATTTCTTACACGGGGCGTGGAGGATGCTGCGATCCTTCTCGGAGTTCTTGCCGGCAGGGATCCCAAAGACCCCACAGCCAGCCAGAAGGTTGTTCCCGACTACAGCCGTTTTTTGAAGTCTTCTCGGAAGGCGCCGCGCATCGGACTCGTGCGCGCATTCTACCGAGAGAAATCAGAAGAAAAAACCTGGAAGCATACAGAAGAAACCTTGAGCAAACTGGAAAAGGCGGGCGCCCTGGTAGAAGAAGTAAGGATGCCCAGCAGCTTCTCTTTCGTGCAGGACGCTCATCGCATCATCATGAGGGTGGAGGGAGCAGCTTTCCACGAGAAACTCTTTGAACAGCATAAAGCTCAATTCCGTCCCAAAATTCGCCAGCTCATCGAAATTGGTCTTTTGATTCCCAGCGCAGATTATCTGCGCGCCCAGAAAATCAAGCGCCAGTTCCGCCGCGAGATGGACGAGGTCATCCGTCATTTTGACTGCTTGTTGACTCCGGCCACCTCATCCGCAGCCCCTCAAGGCCTCGCCTCAACAGGTGACCCCTGGTTCCAAGTTCCCTGGAGTCTATCGGGTCTCCCTACAATTGCCCTCCCATCGGGCCTCAACAATGAAGGGTTACCCCTGGGCATCCAACTGGTAGGAGCGGCTTTTGGCGAAGGGGAATTATTCGCTGCCGCCCGCTGGTGCGAAAAAGTGCTCCAGGTATCTCTTCACCCTAAATTCGATTCCTTATAAAAAGTAAGATGAAAGATACCCAAAGCCCGCGATCTTACGTCCTGGTTTTAGATACAAATTACTCTCGGATCGAAGAAGCTATCGAAAAAATCTTGGAGGCTTTTCCTTTTTCGTGGCCAGGCAAGCGAGTAGTCATCAAACCCAATATCTTGGGTCCCTACCCTCCGGAAAAAGGAGTTACCACCCATCCTTCATTGATAAGAGCCCTGGTGAAATCCCTGAAAAAAAGGGGGGCGCTTGGCACAGTGGGTGATAACCCGGGGTTGAGTGGCTACGCCGCTAACGAGCGCTGTGCGAGAATCTCCGGCATCTTTGATGCGGCCGATGGATGCTTTGTCAATTTTGCTAAGGACATAACTCAAATTAATGTGCCATCACGCTTTTTTGAGAAGCTGGTGATCTCCAAACCCATTCTTGAGGCCGACATGGTCATCGACGTCCCCAAGTTCAAGACTCATCTTCAGACGAAGATCACGGGCGCGATCAAGAACATGTTTGGCATTCTGGTGGGGGCGGAGAAGGCCCGGGTGCATCTCTCAGCTGGCCGGCCCGAAAATTTCTCTGAAGCCCTGGTAGACATCTACCAGATTCGTATCCCAGACCTGACGATCATGGATGCCGTCGTGGGCATGGAGGGTAATGGTCCTTCGAGTCAGGAACTCAGGCCCATCGGCAAAATCCTGGCTGCGAGAAACGGTGTCGCTGTGGATGGATTGATGGCAGCCATGATGGGCATTCCCCAACAAAGCGTGGACTGCTTGCGTATCGCCTTCCAGAGGGGTTTGGGAGAGATAGACCCGGCAAGGATGGAGATCCAGGGCTCATGGTCCCGCCTGGAAAAATACAAGATGCCCCTGACCTTTGTGAGCCAGGGCCTGCTCGGGGCCGCAGTAAACAAGCTCTACTACCGCCCCTTCGTCAAACCCCGCCTCAGCGTCCGTCTGGAACTATGCACACTGTGCGGCATCTGCGTTCAGCACTGCCCGGCCCAAGCTCTGACCATGGGAAAAGTTCCGCTTCTCGACTCTAAGAAATGCATATCCTGTTATTGTTGCTACGAACTCTGTTCTAACCAAGCGATTGAACTTACCGGACTGATGCGCAGGGTAACGAAGCGGGATAAGCCTGAAAAAGCTGGCTAAGCGCCCACGGAAAGACGGTGGGCTAAATAAGAGGGAAGTCCGGCACGTATGATCTTTTTCTGGGCGGCCTGAATATCGTAGGGCACGCGCTTTAGCAGGTATTTTCTGGAAGCCTGATCGTAGATGCCATAGGCGGCCTTAGGGTCTCCATCGCGTGGTTGTCCTACGCTCCCTACATTGATGATATATCGGATTCCCTTTCGCAGAATTACTTCTTCTTTCTCAAAAGCAATTACTCGGCCGCCCCCCTCCTTGGCCAAAACCACAGGAGAATGAGAATGGCCGATGAAAGCCAATTCTCCCACCATGGCCCGGAAGCTGGCCTCCGCCTCCGGGATGGTGAAGATGTAATTCCACTGGTCAGGATCATTGGGCGTGGCATGGACAAAAGTGATGCCTTCGACTTGGCGTAGAAGAATAAGTCCACGCAGGAAGGCACTGTTTCCCTCAGAAAGCTTCCTCCACGTCCATAAAATAGCCACCTTAGCTACGGGGTTGAAGTAAGATATATCTGTCAAGCCTACCGCGCCGTAATCGTGGTTCCCGGCCACCACCAACTCCGTCAGCTCCCGCAAGAGGCGGATGCACTCATGGGGATCTGCCCCATAACCAACCACATCTCCCAGGAAGGCAATCCTTTCTGCTCCTTCCTGCCGGAGGTCTTTAACCACGGCCTGAAAAGCTTCAAGATTCCCATGGACGTCAGAAAGGATAGCCCATTTCATTTTCACTTTGAAATGACCTGGCGACGGCTCGTTTGCGGGGCAAGAAGGGAATGGATTTTGTCCAAAATTCCATTGATGAAGGCGCCGGAATCCTCTGTGCCGAATTTTTTTGCCAGTTCGATAGCTTCATTGAGGGTGGCTTTGAAAGGAATGTCCGGGCAGTACAGGAGTTCAAAGGTGGCCAGGCGCAGAATGTTACGATCCACCATGGCCATGCGCTTCAGGGTCCAGTTTTCCGAGTTCTCCTCGATAAGCCGGTCAATCTGGCTCTGGCTCTGATTGACCCCTGCGATCAATCGCTGGCTAAACTCCCGCGCCTTCGCCGAGGGTTTGAAATTCTCCCAGTAGAGATCCAGAACCTCTTGCGCATCTCCCCGGCTGATATCCAATTGGTAAAGAACCTGGAGGGCGACTTCCCTCGCTCTCCTCCGGACACTCATCAAAACACCTTACTTCTTATTCGCCACAGAGGACACAGAGAACACAGAGAAATAAAAAAATTTAGCCCCTAGAAAAAATTTATAATTTGGCCTTCTAATTTGGATCTTGCCTTCAATTTTAATAATATCTCGGTGCCCTCTGAGTTCTCTGTGGTAAATATTTATTTCTTGGCCTTCATTTCTCTGTAGAGATTAGCCATTTCGATTGCGGAAAGGGCTGCATCCCATCCTTTGTTTCCGGCCTTGGACCCGGCCCGCTCGATGGCCTGCTCCAAGTTATCTGTGGTCAGAACCCCGAAAGCCACGGGCACCTCGCTTTCCAGCCCGATCATGGCAATCCCCTTAGAAACCTCAGCGGCAATGTAATCAAAGTGCGGCGTGGCCCCGCGAATGACTGCTCCCAGGCAAACGACGGCATCATATTTTTTCGCCAAAGCCATCTTCCGGGCCACCTGGGGAATCTCGAAGGCCCCGGGGACCTTAAGGATCTCGATATCCCCTTCATCCGCCCCATTGCGGATGAGCACATCCAGAGCCCCAGAAAGGAGGCGTTCGCTTATGAAATCATTAAACCGGCTGACCACGATCCCAAATTTCAACCCTTTGGCACTCAGCTTCCCTTCGATTACTTTGGGCATCGATTTCTCCTCTCCCTTTAAGCGGTCAGCAGACAGTCGTCAGCGATCAGCAAAATATAAAAAAATCTCCTTAGGCCCTTCTTGCTGAAAGCCTATGGCTGAACGCTTTTTTTCATTCGATGGTCAACAAATGCCCCATCTTATTCTTCTTGGTCTTAAGATAGCCGATGTTCTTGCGGTTGGGCCTGATCTCGATGGAGATTCGCTCCACCACTTCCAGGCCATATCCCTGGAGGCCCACGATCTTCTTGGGGTTGTTGGTCATCAAGCGGATCTTGCGAACCCCCAGGTCCCTCAAAATCTGTGCCCCCAGCCCGTAATTCCGCAGATCCGGCCCGAAACCCAGGGCCATGTTCGCCTCCACTGTATCCTTGCCCTGGTCTTGAAGGGCATAGGCCTTCATTTTGTTGATCAAGCCGATCCCCCGCCCCTCCTGGTGCATATACACGATGACCCCTTTACCTTCCTTGGCCACCATGCGCATGGCCGTATGGAGCTGTTCGCCGCAGTCGCATCGTTTCGAGCCGAATACATCTCCTGTCAGACATTCTGAGTGAACCCGCACCAGTACCTCATCGCCCGGATGGATTTCTCCTTTAATCAAGGCCAGGTGCTGCTGATTGTCCACTTCATTTTGATAGGCAATGGCTTTGAATTGCCCGCCGTAGATTGTGGGCAGGTTCGTTACGGCAGCCCGGCGCACCAAACATTCATTCTGTAGCCGGTACTTGATCAGATCAGCGATGGTTATGATCTTGAGGTTGTGCTTATTGGCAAAGACCTCCAAGTCTGGCATGCGGGCCATGGTCCCATCTTCATTCATGATTTCACAAATAACCCCGCACGGCTTCAACCCGGCTAGCCGCGCCAGGTCAACGGAACCTTCGGTCTGGCCAGTTCTCACCAGAACGCCCCCTCTTTTGGCCTGGAGCGGAAAAACATGCCCTGGGCGCACCAGGTCTTCTGCCTTGGCTCCGTCAGCGATGGCTGCGAGGATCGTTGTGGCTCGGTCAGCAGCGGAGATGCCCGTAGACACTCCCCGCTTGGCCTCAATGGATACGGTGAAAGCCGTCTTGAAAGGAGAAGTATTGTCCGAGACCATCAGGGGAAGCTGAAGCTCTTTTACTCTTTCCTCCGTCAGGGAAAGGCAGATCAGGCCTCTTCCGTATCTGGCCATGAAATTGATGGCCTGAGGAGTCACCTTCTCTGCTGCGATGCAGAGGTCTCCTTCATTTTCTCGGTCTTCGTCATCCACCAGGATGATCATCTTCCCTTTGCGAATATCCAACAATGCTTCGTCGATGGTGCTGATTGGCATATTTATTTGCTCCGTCTATCTCGCAAACCCATGCTTGGCCAGGAAAGCGGCATCGATGGGCGAGGTCTCGCGTTCCCGCCTATCCCCCCGCCGCATGAACTTTTCCACATATTTGGCCAGCAAATCATTCTCAATATTAACCCGATCCCCAGCCCTTTTTCCCCCTATGGTGGTTTTTTGAGCTGTATGAGGGATGATGCTGACGCTGAATTCCTGATCCTGGCATTCGATAACAGTCAGGCTGATCCCATCCACAGCTACAGACCCTTTCTCGATTAGGTAACGGCCAATTTCCACCGGAACACGAAAGCGATAGCGGATGGAGTTTCCCTCGGGGGTGGTTTCCACAATCTCTCCCGTCCCATCCACATGCCCGGACACGAAATGGCCTCCCAAGGGGTCGGACATCTTTAAGGGCATTTCCAGGTTGACTGCCTGCCCCTCCTTGGCAGACGAAAGAGTAGTCCGCTGAAGGGTCTCCGGAGATACATCCACGGTGAATGTGCGCCCGGAAAGCTTGACGACGGTCAGACAAGCTCCGTCCACTGAGATACTATCCCCTATTTTCGTATGGTTCAGGTCGAGATAGGTAGAGACCGTCAGGTGTATCCCTCCTCTCCTTCGCTCTATGGACTGTATCCTTCCTATGTCCTGAATCAGGCCGGTGAACATAATAAGTGCCTCAAATGCCTAAAATTGGGAAAAAATTTTTCTGGTACTATGACCAAAAATCGTTTCCCTCCTTAACTTTGCCCGTTCTTCCAATGTAATTCTAACATATCCTTAACTCCGTTGGCAAAACCTATTCCTTCTTTTCCAGGGCTGCCTCAATCAAGAGGTCTGGGCCGATACGCCTGACCTTGGTGATCTTCAATGCCTCCGCTTCTTTGAGCCGCATAGCTCCTTCCCCGCCAATGACTCCCGGTGCTCTCTGCCCACCGATGATCCTGGGAGCTATGAAAAAAAGGAATCTGTCGACCAGCCTCTCTTTTAAGGCACTGGCATTTAAGGTGGAGCCACCTTCCAGGAGGACCGTGACAACGCCCCGGCGAGCCAGTTCTTCCATCAGTGCTTTCAGGCTCACTCGCCGCTGGGCATCGCTCTTTATGACCAATACTTCCAGTTTCGCTCTCGCCAGCCCCTTGATCTTGGACGATGAGGCGACTTCTGTGGTAGCGACGAGGGTAGGATACCGCCTGGCTGTCCGGGCCAACTTGGAATGAAGAGGAATCCGCAAACGACTGTCCACGATAACCCGCAGCGGATGGCCGGGAGGATTTTTCCCGGGAAGCCGGACGGTGAGGAGTGGATCATCTTTCAGGACTGTGCCAATTCCTACCATCACGGCATCTGAGAACTGTCGCAGGTGATGGACATAATTCCTGGAAGCTCCGCTGGAAATCCAGCGCGAGTCGCCAGACCGGGTGGCCATTTTCCCATCGAGGCTGACGGCCGCTTTCAAGGTAACGAAGGGCTTTCGAGCGGTGATGAATTTGCAGAAGGGGGCGTTCAACTCCTGGCATTCTTCTTTAAGAACGCCCACCTCCACTTGAACCCCAGCTCTTCGGAGTTGCCTGATCCCCCTTCCCGAGACTAGAGGGTTAGGATCCTTCATCCCCGCAACTACCCGCTGAATGCCAGCATGCAAAATGGCCAGCGTGCAAGGAGGGGTCTTCCCGAAATGGGCGCAGGGTTCCAGGTTGAGGTAAAGGGTCGCTCCGGAAGCTTTCTTTCCAGCCTGGCGCAGGGCTAAGATCTCCGCATGAGCCTCACCTGCCCGACGATGATACCCTCGACCAAGGATATTCCTTCCTTTGACCACAACAGCCCCCACCAAAGGGTTGGGGCTTGTCTTCCCCATCCCTCTTTTGGCCACCCGGAGGGCCAGACGCATAAACTTTTCGTCACCCTTTTTGATGTCCACGAGATGACCTGTAAAGAATGGCTGCGCTAATAAAAGCCTTCGAGGGTTCAAGGGGCCCCGAATCCTTGAACCCTATTCTTTCTTACTCTTCTGTCCCCTTTCCAAAAGTTCTTTCACTTCATTCATGAACTCATTGACATCTTTGAACGAACGATAGACCGAAGCAAATCGAACGTAGGCCACTTCGTCGAGGTTCTGGAGTTCGGCCATGATCTTTTCCCCGATCTCCCGGCTGTGTACTTCTCGCTCGCCAGCGTCCTGTAGGCGTTGCTCGATGCGCTCCACAAGTTTCTCCAATACCTCGACACTAATCGGGCGTTTCTCGCAGGCCTTCAGCAGACCGGATAGAATTTTCCCCCGATCGAAGGTCTCCCTCCGTCCATCTTTCTTGATCACCAAGGGCAGAGTCTCCTCCACCCGTTCATAGGTGGTGAACCGGCGATGGCAATGGAAACATTCCCGCCGGCGCCGAATCATGTCACCATCTTTGCTCAATCGGGAATCGATGACCCGATCATCCATGTGCTGGCAGAATGGGCAACGCAATTTAGGCCTACCTTATCAGCGGAATTATTACTTCTAATAACAGTTCTGTTATCCATAGCACAAGCCAAGAATTCCTTCAAGTCTGAGCTCACGATCGCATCCGTAGACCTTAAATTTATTTTCTTTATGGTATGATGTGGCAGAGATCCTCTGCTGGAAGGGAGAGCGCTGTGGAAAGCGACCTGAATGTCTTTCTTGAACCCAAGAGCGTGGCGGTTATCGGGGCCACCGAGAGGCCTGGATCATGGGGATCATTTATTATGGAAGGGCTTCTCGCCTGGCATTATGAGGGAAAGATCTATCCTGTGAACCGTAACTCTTCGACGGTGTACGGCCTGCCCGCCTATCCGGATGTAAGGTCCATCCCTTATCCCGTTGAACTGGCCGTGCTCACTATCCCCGAAGGTTCAGTAGAAGAAGTAGTCCAGGACTGTGGGATCAAAGGAGTCAAGGGAATCACCATGGTCACAGCCGGCTTTGGAGAAGCCGTGGAGGGCGGACGCTCCCGCGAGGAAGACTTAGCAAGAATGGCTCGATCCCGAGGGATGCGTATCCTCGGCCCCAATGTGAGCGGTACCTTTAACTTGCCGGCAAGATTCAATGCCTCCGCCTCCCCGGCAGAACATCTATTGGCAACCAGCCTGGCAGCCGTCTGCCAGGGAGGATACGCCATTTACGATCTCTTGGCTGCGGGATTTGCCCGCGGCATGGGGGTGGGCAAATTCATCCACACCGGAAACGAGTGCGATTTACAGGTGACCGATTTTCTGGATCATTTCCGGAAAGATCCGCAGGTTCAGGGAATTCTTATGTATCTCGAGACCATCCGGGATGGCCGGCGCTTTCTCGAAGTGGCCCGCCGCGTGGCCCGCGACAAGCCCATCGTCATCCATAAAGCCGGGCGAACCGCAGGGGGGACCCGTGCTGCCCGCAGCCATACGGGGGCCACTGCCGGTTTGAAAGAAATCTATCACGGGGCCCTGGAACAGGCCAATCTCATTTTATCTCCTTCCATGGAACTGCTCTTGCCTTTAACCCATGCTTTGGTCGAGCGACCGGCCATGGGCGGAAACCGCGTAGCCATTGTGACGATGGGTGGCTCTTGGGGCGTGGCCCTCTGCGATCGCTTGGAGGAAGAGGGATTGGCGGTGCCGGAGTTGAGTTTGACTACTCAGGATAAACTGAGGTCTCTGGATATGCCGCGCCGCGCCTCAACCCGAAATCCCGTTGATGTCGGTGCGGCGGGCGTCGCGAATCTTCCCGTCGATAAAATCATCGAGATGGGGCGGGTGGTCGTTTCTTCGGGTGAAGTGGATGCCCTCATTCTCCACGGCTTCGGCCGCCCTGGCCTGGTCCGAGAAGACAGCCCCCTGAAGAGAAAGATGCTACTAAAGATGGAAAAGCAGGTGATGCGAGGCTACCATAAGCTTCAGCAGGAGACCGGCAAACCCGTCCTCTTAGGATCCTGTCATACCGCCTGGGAAAGCCAGGCTATCTCCGATTTGCAATCCGAGGGGATCCGCATCCACCACCGCCTGGATGAAATCGCTCAGATCCTGTTTCGTCTGTATGAATACTGGGAGGAAAAGCAGGCCGATAAGGCTACTTCTTGGAAGTCTGGCGGACGGGAATGCGGGCTTCCATCAACATCTGCTGCGAAAGCTCGTCCCCGTAGCCACTCTCGTATATAATCTCCTTGATCCCGGCATTGATGATCATCTTCGTGCAGATCGCGCAAGGCAGGTTTGTGCAGTAAAGGGTTGCGCCTTGAATGCGAATCCCGTGAAAGGCGGCCTGGATGATGGCATTTTGTTCCGCATGCAGTCCCCGGCAGAGTTCATGGCGCTCCCCCGAAGGAACTTGGTCTCTTTCTCGGAGGCAGCCAATATCCAGGCAATGGGCTAATCCCGACGGAGCTCCATTATAGCCGGTGGCCAGAATCCGTTTTTCCATGACCAGGATCGCTCCCACCTGCCGTCTCAAACAAGTAGCCCGCTTGGCTACCAGGCGCGTAATGTCCATGAAATATTCTTCCCAGGTGGGACGGTTCATTGTCAGAAACCCATTGGCCTGCTGTTAAGCGGATTAAGCTCGAAGGGGCTACTTTTCGCCCTGGCCTCCGATTCTTCTTTCAATCGATTTGATCTTATCCAGCCTTCTCTGATGGTTTCCACCCTGAAATTCACTCTCTAACCATACCTTGAGGATCTCCCGGGCTAATCCCTTAGCGATCAGGCGCCCACCCAGGACCAGTACGTTCGCATCGTTATGCTCGCGGCTCAGGCGGGCTGTGTAAAGATCATGGCAGAGTGCCGCCCTTACCCCGGAAAAACGGTTGGCCACGATGGACATCCCGATCCCGCTGCCGCAGATCAGGATCGCCCGTTCATACTCCCCCCTGGAAATCTTCTCCCCCACGGCGCTGCCGATGTCCGGATAATCAGCGGGAGCTTCGCTTTCCACGCCCAGGTCTTCCACTTCCACGTTGCGGTCTTGCAGGTATTTTCGCAGATCTTCCTTGAGCTCAAAGCCGGCGTGGTCGCTGCCGAGGAGAATCTTCATGTCACGGTTCGAACTTTTTGAAAGCCAGGACTGCGTTGGTACCGCCGAAGCCAAAAGAATTGCAGAGAGCTACCCGTACATCCGCCTCCCGGGCTACGTTGGGAACATAATCCAGATCGCACTCCGGGTCTGGGTGTTCGTAGTTAATGGTTGGGGGAATGACTCCTTGGTAGATCGTCAGGATGGTAAAAATGGATTCTACGCCGCCAGCTCCTCCCAAGAGGTGGCCGATCATGGACTTGGTGGAGCTGATGGCCAGTTTCTTGGCGTGCTCTTTAAAAACCGTCTTGATGGCGATGGTCTCGTAGATGTCGTTATAATAGGTAGAAGTCCCGTGGGCATTGATGTAATCGACTTCCTCGGGGGCGATCCCCGAATCCTTCAGGGCCATGGCCATGCACCGGGCCGCGCCCTCTCCATCCGGCGAGGGGGCAGTGATATGATAGGCATCCCCAGTGAGTCCATAACCGATGATTTCAGCAAAAATCTTGGCTCCCCTGTCCAAGGCTTGGCTCAACTCTTCCAAGATGATGATCCCGCAGCCTTCCCCGATGACAAATCCGTCGCGCTCCTTATCAAAGGGTCGCGAGGCTTTCTCTGGTTCCTGATTGCGAGTGGAGAGTGCTTTCATGGCATTGAAGCCGCTGACCGCCAGGGGGGTAATCGTCGCCTCCACTCCCCCAGCGATCACGGCATCTGCATCCCCCCGCTGGATAATCCGCCAGGCATCACCGATATTGTGGTTGCCCGTAGCGCAGGCTGTGACCACGGAAGTATTCGGCCCTTTGGCCCCGAAACGCATGGAGATCTGACCCGGCGCTTCGTTGACGATGAGCATGGGGATGAAAAACGGGGAGATCCGACTGGGTCCCTTCTCCAACAGCACCTTATGAAAAGACTCCATGGTGGTCAGCCCTCCCAGGCCAGCTCCCACCACGACTCCCACGCGATCCGCGTTTGCTGGGGTGATTTTAAGCTGAGAATCTTCCAGGGCCATGGCCGCGGAAGCCATAGCATACTGGATGAAGATATCCATCCGCTTGAGGTCTTTCTTGTCCAGGAAATTTTCGGGCACGAAATCCTTTACTTCTGCGGCAATCTGGGTCTCGAATCCGGTCGGGTCAAACTTGGTAATCCCGGCTACGCCAGATTTCCCTCGGATGATCGCCTGCCAGGTCTTCTCCACGCCCGTGCCCAATGGAGACACCATTCCCAGCCCGGTGACCACCACTCTTCGCCTTGCCATAAAACCTCCTAATTAAAACCGAGAAACATCATCTCGACCCCGTATCCATCTTTCCTTCGTCTCATTGGTGACTGTCAGATCCGGCTGGCAGGGGTCAGAGGCCTCTTAAGTGCGCTCCGTAATGTAACTGACGACATCCTGCACGGTCAGGATCTTCTCCGCATCTTCATCAGAGATCTCCAGGCCGAACTCCTCCTCCATGGCCATGATTAGTTCCACCAAATCTAAAGAATCGGCGCCGAGATCATCGACGAAGGAGGCTTCCATCGTGACCTCCTCCTCGCTCACCCCCAATTGCTCCACGATGATCTCGATCACCTTCCGTTCCACTGACTTTTCCACAATCGCACCTCCTTGTTCAATCTGATGATCCTTTTTTACTTTTTTTGTTAAATGGTGTCAAGGCTGCCCCAGAAGTCACGCTGGCTTTTTTCCCCCGGCTTTACATATACATCCCGCCGTTGACGTTCAATACTTGGCCAGTGATGTAATCCGCCGCCGGGCTGGATAAGAAAAGTACAGCTTCGGCTACATCGTGGGGAGTTCCCAGCCTTTCCATGGGAATCTGCTGGATCAGCAGCTCCCTTCCTTTCTGGGGGATGGCCTGAGTCATGGCCGTGTCGATGAATCCGGGGGCTACGGCGTTTACCTGGATGTTGCGATTGGCGTATTCCCGGGCGATGGATTTGGTGAACCCAATCAATCCCGCCTTGGAGGCGGCGTAATTAGCCTGGCCGGCATTGCCCATCTCTCCAGTGACCGAAGCGATGTTGACAATCTTCCCTCCTTTTTGCTTGAGGAAAGCGCGCAGGGCAGCCTTGGTGCAATGGAAAGCTCCCTTCAGGTTCACAGATAAGACCAGATCCCAATCTTCTTCCTTCATGCGCAGAAGGACTTGGTCTCGGGTGATGCCCGCGTTGTTGATGAGGATGTCCAGGCGGCCAAACTTCTCTATGGCCTTTTGCACCATGACCTCAGCCTCTTTCGCCTCGGCCACACTCCCGCCGACGGCCAGCGCTTCTCCTCCCTGAGCTTCAATTTCCCGGCATGTCTCTTTGGCTTTTTCCAGGTTGATGTCAGAGATGACCACTTTGGCCCCTTCCCTCGCCAGGAGCAAAGCAATGGCCCGGCCAATTCCTTGGGCTCCGCCAGTGACCAAAGCGACTTTTTCTGTGAGCTTCTTAGTCACTCCCTTTCACCCTTTCATTTGCTGGCGTACTCTTTGATCAGCGCCTGGCCGATGACGTTCCGCTGAATTTGGTTTGTTCCTTCGTAGATTTGCAGGATCTTCGCATCCCGCATCATCTTTTCCACCGGATAATCTCGCATGAACCCGTAGCCGCCGAAAATCTGCACAGCGTCAACCGTTACCTTCATGGCTACCTCACTGGGAAAGAGTTTAGAGATAGCCGAGTATTTCGAGATGTCTCTGGGATCTGTGTCTATCCATCGGGCCACCGCATAGACTAAGGCCCGAGCAGCTTCAATCTGGGCCGCCATATCCGCCAGCATGTGCTGCACAGCCTGGAAAGAGATGATCGGCTTCTCGAATTGCTGACGCTCCCTGGCGTACTCTACCGCAGCCTCAAACGCTCCCTGGGCCAGCCCTACGGCCTGTGCCCCGATCCCCGGCCGAGTTTTATCCAGCGTGCGCATGGCCACGATAAACCCCATTCCTTCTCGCCCGATGAGGTTCTCCTTGGGAATGCGACAATCCTCGAAGACCAGCTCCCGGGTGGCCGAGCAGCGAATGCCCAATTTCTTCTCCTTCTTTCCAAAGTCAAACCCGGGCCTTCCTTTCTCTACGATGAAGGCGCTGGCTCCGCGGGGGCCTTTCGCTTTATCCGTCAGGGTGATTACGGAATAAATCTCCGCCTCGCCGCCGTTGGTGATCCACTGCTTTGTCCCGTTGAGGATGTAGTAATCGCCATCGCGCTTGGCTGTGGTGCGAATTCCCCCTGCGTCGCTCCCGGCCCCGGCTTCGGTAAGGCCAAAGGCGGCCAACTTTTTTCCGGAAGCTACATCCGGCAGATATTCTTTCTTTTGCTCTTCACTGCCAAAGAGAAGAATTGGATAAGACCCCAGGCCGGAGGCCGCAAAAGACACGGAAACCCCGATACAAGCCCGGGAAATCTCCTCGATGGCCAGGCAATTTTCAAAAGATCCAAACCCCAAGCCTCCATACGCTTCCGGGATGTATACTCCGAATAGGCCGACCTCAGCTAAATATTTCAGGGGGCCCCAGGGAAACTCCTCTTTTTCATCCAGCTCGGCACGCACAGGGACCACTTGTTCCTCAGCAATCGTCCGAGCTAAATCGCGGATGGCTTTCTGCTCTTCAGATAAAAAATAATCCATCCTGTGCCCATCTCTCCATAAGTGTTAAGTGTCAGTGTGAGTGTGAGTGATAAAAAATAAAAAGCTAACACTGACACTAACCACTGACACTGACACTTTTTTCAGTTACCAGCGGATGACCGCCGATCCCCAGGTCACCCCCGTGCCGAAGGAGCACAGAAGCATTAGGTCTCCCGCTTTCAGCTTTCCTCCCCGTTGCATCTCATCCATGGCGATGGGAATGGTGGCGGAGGAAGTGTTTCCATATTTCTCGATATTCAAATAGACCTTGTCCATGGGGAAATTAATGATCTTGGCCGCGGCTTCGATGATCCGCGTATTGGCCTGGTGGGGGATCATGACGTCGATGTCTTCACTGGTGAGGCCGTTGTATTTCAGGGCTTCCTGAGAGACGTCAGCCAGGGCCCGGACAGCCACTTTGAAGAGCGGATTCCCGGCCATCTTGATGTAGTGCAGGCGTTGATCGACCGTCTCGTGCGAGGAGGGATGGGCCGACCCCCCTCCCGGCATGTAGAGAAGCTCCCACAACGATCCGTCCGAGTGCAGGTGGGTGGAAAGGACCCCTCGCTCTCCCTCTTCTCCCACAAGGATCACTGCCCCGGCCCCGTCTCCGAAAAGGACGCAGGTGCCTCGGTCAGTCCAGTCGGTCACTTTGGACATGATTTCCGCGCCCAAAACCATCACCTTATGGCTGGGATTTTCTTTGATGAACTTGTCCGCTAAGGAGAGGGCGTGAATGAAACTCGTGCAGCCAGCGGATACGTCAAAAGCGGCAGCCTTTGTGGCTCCGATTTTGGCCTGGATGAAACATCCTGTGCAGGGAAAGAACATGTCCGGGCTGTTTGTTCCAGTGATGATGAAGTCCAGGTCCATCGGGGAAAGCTCGGCCATCTCCAGGGCCTGCAGAGCTGCCCGAGTTCCCAAATCCGAGGTGGCCACGTCCATCTCCACGATCCTCCGCTCCCGAATGCCGGAGCGCGAGGTGATCCACTCATCGGAAGTATCCACCATCTTCTCCAAATCAAAGTTGGTCAAGACTTTTGGGGGAACGTAGGAACCCGTAGCAATTATCCGCGACCTGATCATCTCCTCTTCCCTTCTTATGGCACCCCCATTTTTCCGCCAGGCAAAAATATAGGAAGAAATTCTGCCTGCACGATTCTTTCAATCCATCAGTTTTTCTTTGATTTGCTCCCAGACTCTGGCTAAGTTTTTTCCGCCGAGCCGCTGGAGATCCTTGTTCTCTTCCAGGCTTCCAACCAGGAGCTGGGGAAGGCGAATCTGGGCGAATTCGTGGGCCAGACGGATGGCATTCTTTATGGCTTTCGCCGAAGAGCGTCCGTGTCCAATGATGACGACCCCGTTGACTCCCAGAAGGGGAGCGCCACCATATTCCGAATAATCCAGTTTCCTCTTGATATCATTCACCGCATGACGGGCGAAGAGGTAGCCAATCTTGGCCCGCAGGCTGATCTCCAGTTCCTGGCGAATCATGGCCCCGATGGCCTCGGCTAAGCCTTCGCAAATTTTCAACGCCGCATTCCCCACAAAGCCATCGCAGATCACCACGTCAGCCCGGCCATTGAAAATATCCCGCCCTTCCACCGGACCCACATACCCGAGGGAACTCTTTTTCAGGATGGCATTGGTCTCCCGGATCAGCTCGTTTCCCTTGGACTCTTCTTCTCCGTTGCTCAGCAGCCCGACCAGAGGGCGATCTTTCTTCAGGATGTATTTGGCGTAAGCCTTACCCATGATGGCAAACTGGACTAAATGAAAAGGTTTGCAGTCTACGTTCGCCCCGGCATCCAGCAAAAGAGTCCAACCCTTTAGGGTGGGAAAGATGGTCCCGATGGCTGGTCGATCCACTCCACTTAACTTCTCCAGGGTAAAGACCGCCGTGGCCAAGGCCGCGCCGGAATTTCCCGCGCTCACCACCGCATCGGCCTCCCCTTTCTTGACCAGATCGAAAGCCACTTGAATGGAGGAGTCCTTCTTCCTGCGGATCGCAGTTAGGGGGGACTCGTCCATGCCCACTGCTTCTGAGGCGTGAACAAAGGTCAAAGGAAGCGAATTACTCTCGGGGTACTTTCCGGCTTCCTGCCGGATCTTTTTCTCTTCCCCCACTAACACTACGGGGATTCCATGCTCGCGAGCCGCCAGCACCCCCCCTTCCACGATAGTCTGGGGGGCGAAATCTCCGCCCATGGCATCCAAGGCGATTTTCATTGCCTTTGCTTCCCCTCAGGTTTCTTCAATCTCGATGACCGTCCTTCCTTTATAACTGCCACAATGGGGACATACGCGGTGCGGGGCCTTGGGCTCCCCGCATTGTTGACAGATGGAAAACTGCGGTAAAGGGAGGCGGTCATGAGTGCGCCTCTTGTCCCGGCGACTTTTGGAATGTCTCCTTTTCGGGTTGGGCATGGGGAATTCACCTCTCGATCATTTGAATTCAACCTTTCGCAGGATTTCAAAACGGGGGTCTACAAACCCCACCGGGCACTCACAAACTCCTCGGTTTAGATTCTTTCCGCAACGGGAGCACAATCCCCGACATTCTTCGCGGCACAGCGCTTTTTGTGGGAGGGCCAGCAGAATCTGATCCTGTACCAGCGAAGTCAAATCAATCTCCTCCCCTTCATAGAATTCCGTCTCCACGTTTTCGCGGGTAAGCTCCGCTTCTCCAGGAAAGGAAAGAGCAGGCTTGGGTTTCAAAATGGTAGTATACTCCGAATTTAAACCCAGAGAAAAGATCTCCAGGCATCTGGCGCAGGGCCACTCCACCTCAGTTTCCCCACGGCTTTTAACCAGAACGGTGTTCCCCAACTTGGAAAGGCTCAAGTGCACCGTGATCGGGCTGATAAAGCGGAAAGTTCTTTCTTCTCCTTGCAACCGTTCATCGAGCCAATTTTCGCTTTGGGAAAATGTGGCTTCCAGTCCTTCCTCGGGAATATCTTCCAGCCGGAATTGCATTCATCTCCTACCTTATCCATTGAGTAAAGTTTTAATATATCGGAAGTCAACTTTTTGTCAAGAAAAAATCAACCCCCAACTTTCTGATTGCCGATCGGCTTTTTTTGAGATATATTTTTCCCGTTTTTGAGAGCGATCTCTTCATTCATGAGCATAGAAATCTGGGCCCTTTTTCCGATCGTCCAAAATACTCTTTTTAAAGGGCTTATTCCATGGTGGGCGTTTAAATTTGTTTAGGAAGGAGAGGTAATCAACCATGGCCGAGCGAACTATCGAACAATTGATCGAAGAATTGAGAGGAAAAGAAGCCATCATCACCGACGCCAATGGCACGCGGGCCAAGAAGCAACACGAGAAGGGCAAGCTTTCTGCCCGGGAGCGAATTGACCAACTCCTGGATCAAAATACCTTCGTGGAGATCGACGCCTTGGCCAAGCACCGCTGCACGCATTTTGGAATGGATAAGGTCGAGATCCCCGCAGACGCCGTCGTAACCGGCTATGGAAATATTGATGGCCGGCCGGTCTTTGTCTATTCGCAAGATTTCTCCCTTGCGGGTGGCTCGCTGGGAGAAATCCACGCTCAGAAAATCGTCAAAATGCAGGACATGGCCGCCAGGATGAGAGCACCCCTTATCGGAATCAATGATTCCGGCGGCGCCCGCATTCAGGAAGGTGTAGATTCCTTGCACGGCTACGGCATGATCTTCTTCCGCAATACCCGGTGTTCCGGCGTAGTGCCCCAGATTTCTATTATCTTTGGGCCTTGCGCCGGCGGTGCTGTTTACTCCCCGGCCATCACGGACTTCATATTCATGGTGAACAGGGTCTCCAATATGTACATCACCGGCCCCCAGGTGATTAAAGAGGTGATGGGAGAAGAAGTTGGGCTGGAAGAGCTGGGCGGTGGTATGGTGCACAATAAGGTCTCCGGCAATGGGCATTTTATCTATGCGACCGAGAAGGACTGCCTTGCCGGCGTGCGCCGACTCTTATCCTTTCTCCCTTCCAGCAACCTGGATCAGCCACCGGTCAGGGAGACTGGCTGGGACCCTCCAGCCCCGGATTTAGGGCTGCGTAACATCGTCCCCACCAACCCGAGGAAATCCTACAATGTAAAGGAGGTGATCAAACGAATTCTGGATAATGGCGACTTTATGGAAGTGCATGAGCTCTACGCGCAAAATATCGTGGTTGGCTTTGGCCGCATTGGCGGGCACACCGTGGCAATGATCGCCAACCAAGCCCGGGTGAAGGCCGGTTGCCTGGACATTAACGCCTCGGATAAGGGCGCTCGCTTTGTCCGCTTCTGCGACGCCTTCAATATCCCGCTGATAACCCTGGTGGACTGCCCCGGTTATCTTCCCGGCAAAGAACAGGAACACGGCGGCATCATCCGTCACGGGGCCAAGCTACTCTTTGCTTACGCCGAAGCCACTGTACCCAAGGTGACGGTCACTTTGCGCAAAGCCTACGGTGGATCCTACATTGCCATGTGCAACAAAGACCTGGGAGCAGATATCGCCTTGGCTTGGCCGCAATCTGAGATCGCAGTAATGGGGGCGGCTGGGGCCATCAACATCATCTTCCGTCGGGAAATTGAAAGCGCTGCCGATCCAGCAAAGAGGCGTCAGGAGCTGACCGAAGATTACGAGAAACTATTTTCTAATCCTTACGAAGCTGCCAAGCGAGGGTTAATAGATGAAGTAATCACTCCCGAAGAAACCCGCCCGCGCATTGCCTCGGCATTGGCCCTTCTCGAGAATAAGAGGGAGCAGACCTATTTCAAAAAACACGGCAATATTCCGCTATAAAGGGAATTTATCCCGGCAAAAAAAAGATGACAACTTTTACTTGATCATCTTATCCGGCAGCCAGGTGATTAATTCTGGCCAGATGTAGCACAGCACGATCCCCAGGAGCAGGCAGACTGCAAAGGGTGCCGCACCGATGAGAACCCTATACAATGGGATTTCTGGAGCGATTCCCTTCACGACAAATAGATTCAGACCGAAAGGTGGAGTGATCATCCCCACCTCCATGTTGATAGTAATGATGACCCCGAACCAGACCGGATCAAAACCGTACGCCAAGATCACGGGATGAAGAATGGGACAGGCAATCAGGACGATGGCCACAGGAGGCAAAAGGCAGCCCAAAATGAGGAGAAAGACGTTAACCACTACCATCAGTCCTAATTTTGAAAATTTCCAACCAACGAGGGAGGCAGTGATGGACTGGGTAATGTAAAGCTTGGTCAATAGGGTCGTGAAAAGAAACGAGGTTGCGATGATTAGCATGATCATCGTACTTTCTTTAATTGTCATTTCCATGATGTCCCGATAGGCGTTAAAGGACTTAAGCCGATAGATCAGGATAACCATCACAAATGTTGCAATGGCACATACCCCAGCTGCCTCACTCGGCGTGGCATATCCACCATAGAGGACAATCAGAAGGAAGACGACCAATAGTAAAAATGGAGTTACCTTTCCAATACCTTTAATACGCTCACCCCAGGTGTAAAACACATCCTCATAAAATTCCTTACCATAATCCTTACTCAAGTCCGCCTTCCCTTTTGCCACCCTCCGCCGCACCCAAAATGAATAGAAGGCAACCCAGATGCACATCATGATGGTAACGATGATCCCAGGGAAGACGCTTCCGATAAATAGCTTTCCGATCGAGGTTTGGGTGGCTATTCCATATACGATCTGAACAATGCCAGGAGGGATGAGGTTGCCTAAGGCACCGCCACCCACGATCGCCCCAGCCGCCAGGGTCTCTGGGTATCCCCTCTTTTTCATCTCCGGGATGCCCATGGTTCCAATGGCTGCCGCCGTGGCTGGGCTTGATCCGCAGAGAGCAGAAAAGAGGCCGCAAGCGAGGACATTACTGATAGCCAGCCCTCCTGGCAGCTTGTGGACCCACATGTTGATCCCCTCGTAAAGGTCGGAACCAGCGGGCGTGATCGCCACAATAGCCCCCATCAGGATAAAGAGAGGTATGGCCAGGAGCCCAAAATCATTCACCCCATCAAAAACAATCATTGCCGTCAGCTCAAACTGGGCCTTATCCATGAAGAAAATCATGAAAAGTATGGAAGGAACTCCCAATCCGAAGGCAATAGGCATTCCGCTGAAAAGGAAAAGAAATAAGGTTCCGATAACGATAATACCAAGAATGTTTGGATCCATCTTTTCAGTCTCCTTATTTCTCTTTTCCGAGCCCGAATATCTGTATGATGAATTGAAGTGAAAGGAGGCTCATCCCGAGGGGTAAGAAAAAATAGGGTACCGCCAAGGGAGGCCCCCAGAGGGATTCCGACCTCCAGCCCTTGGAAAAGGCCTCCCACCAGAATTGCCATCCTTTGTAGGCGAGGTAGATGCAGAAGATAAGGGAGATAAAAGCCGTGATCCTTAACAGTTTGCTCTGGAAACTTGCCGGTAGGGTACGGATAACGAGGTCGATATTGATGTGAGCTCCGTCTTTCAGTCCATAGGCGGCTCCAACGAAGGTAGCCATAACTCCTAAGTAGACTGCAGATTCAATTTCCCAGATGGTAGGAATCTTCAAAATGTAGCGCATCACCACTTCATAGGTCAGGATGAGAGAAGCGACAAGGATGGCTATGGCACTAAGCCAATACATGGCCCGATTGAACCTCTCAACTGTTCTTGCCAATATTCTTAGTAAATCCTTCATTCTTCTTCTTCTCTCCTCTACCCTCCATCAATCCCCCCTCCCCCTTTATTAAAGGGGTTTGGGGGGATTGGGGAAGAACTATTTTACAGCCTGGGCTTTATCGATAAGTTCTTGGCCTCCTTTCACCTTCTCAGCGAATCTCTTCCATGCCGTCTTCTTCGATACCTCGAGCCAGACCTTGAAATCATCCGGTTTCAAATCGTAGACATGGACTCCCTTTTGCTTAAACAGTTCGGTGACCTCAGTATCATCCTTGATCGCCTCCTCAAGATTAAATTTCTCTAACTCTTTGCCCACTTCCATCACGATCTTTTGTTGTTCCGGAGAGAGCTTCTTAAAAGTGACCATGCTGATGACAAGAGGTTCAAGCATATACCAGGTCGTGGTGATCCTTGGAGAAGTGTAATATTTAACCTGCTCATAGAGTCGATAGGATTCGAATGAGGAAGAAGATGTCATGCAGGCATCCAGAACACCGGTCTGAAGGGCGAAGTAAATTTCCGATGAAGGCATACTTGTGATCGCAGCTCCTGCACCTTCATGAAGCATGGTCTCAAACATTTTACCGGCTGCCCTGATCTTCATTCCCTTCAAATCTTCAGGCTTAATGACGGGTTTGGTCTTCGTGGCCATGCCTCCTCCACACCAGCCCCATGAGACAATCTTCATCCCGTTCTCCTCACAAATCTTCTCAATCTCTTTTCCTATAGGCTCATCCTTCCACCGTATAGCTTGATGATGGTCTCTTACAATGCAGGGCATGAGGGTGATTGATAACTGAGGAATCTTCCCAGATGCATAGTCCAAGGGATAAACGGACATGTCCAAAGCCCCCTTCAGCAAGGCATCGTACTGGGGCACAGGTTTGAACAGCACAGAAGCAGGGTAAATCTCGAATTTCATCGCTCCTCCAGACCTATCCCCTGCTCTCTTCGCAAAATAATGACAGAGCCGGTCGCGGAAATCACCCTTGTCAATCGTTCCCCCTGGCCATTGATGGGAGATTTTTAAGACCAGGGGTTTTTCCTTGGTCTGGGACATGACTTCTGTCCTTGATAGAGTCAATAGCCCGAAGAAGAATAAGAAGATTAGAGAAAATATTCCCCAGCGTCTCATGGTCCCCTCCTTTCGGTAAGTTGCTGGTTAGGCTAAGGTATTCTCATGCTAACTCCCCGTTTTATTTTATAATAAAACCTTCTCCCCCACTGGGACGGCTTGCCCCTTTTCATGGAAGGAAAAAGGTATCGAGATTATTGGGGCGAATGAGTGTTCGTTCCCTATCATGGTTTGAATTCATTTGTCAAGAATTTTTTTGAACTCCCAAAAATTAAATTTCCCTTGAAATTTTTTACTTGGTATGTTAATTATCGATTTCCTATGAGAAACCCCAAGAGAAATGAGCTCATGAGTAAGCCAGAGCCGATTGAGGGTGAGATGGAGAGAAGAAGAATTGCTTTCATCTTCCCCGGGCAAGGCTCCCAGTACCCGGGCATGGGAGGGGATATTTCCAACCATTATCCGGTAGCCAAAAGCATTTTTACCCGCGCGGATGATCTATTGGGTTACAAAATATCCGCCCTCTGCTGGGAAAAGGATGAAAAGCACTCTCACGAGAAGCTGCGCAGCTGGCTGAAACACATCGGAGACTTCTTCCACTTAGCCTTTCTTGACCGGCTGCAAGAGAAGTTGCATAGGCGCCCACTCTTGGAGTACACCCGCTATTCCCAGCCAGCCGTCTTTACTGTCAGCGTAGCCTGCCTGGAAGCGCTGCGCCAGGAACTCGGCGGCCGCGGACACCACCTCGACTTCGACATGACGGCTGGACACAGCCTGGGAGAGTATACCGCCCTCTATGCGGCGGGAGCATGCAATTTTGAAGAAGCCCTTCTGCTCGTTAAGACCCGGGGCGAATACATGCAGGAATGGGGGGAAGGGATCGAGAATGCCGGCCTTCTTTCCATTCTGGGCAAGACCAAGATCCAGGGGATCGACCGAGTCTGTCAAAAAGCCAACGTCCACGTCGCGGTCTATAATAACGATTACCAGATCGTGCTTGGGGGATATGAAGAAAACCTGAAGCACGCCAAGCAGATGGTGGAGGAAATGGGGTTCAAGGGGATCCCCCTAAAAGTCAGCGGGCCATTTCACACATACCTGATGAAGCCGGCTGCCGATCGCCTGCACACTTACTTGGCCGGCGTAGACTTCACTATTTCCGGAAGGCCCGTTATTGCCAACACCACTACACGGGCCATAGTGGACCCGATGGATATAAAAGATGAGTTAACCGATCAGATTTTTAAGACTGTTCTCTGGAAAGACTGCGTAGAAAAAATGATTCAAAGTGGCGTGGGATGTTTTGTGGAGATCGGTCCAGGAAAAGTATTGAACGGGTTGATCGGTAAAGTGGACCCCAACGTCAAGGTCCTGAACGTGGAGGACCACCAGACCTTGGAAAGCACCGTACGGGAGTTAACCCATCTGGGTTCCGGGGCCAAAGCCTGACTGCTCCCCTCTTTCCTCGTTCGTTCTTCCTCACGATTATTGATTAGTAAGGCCTATTAAAAATTTCCCAGGGGATAAGCCCGGGCGGCCTGAAGGAAATAACAATCTCAAGGTGATTCTCATGGAGCTGAGCGCCTTTCAAAGCTTGATCCGGGAAATTTACTTTCAACGAGACTCGAGGCGAGGTTTGGATAGAACCTTTCTCTGGTTCCTGGAGGAAGTGGGGGAATTCACCCGCTCCTATCGGCGGGGAGAATACGAAAAAATAGGCAGCGAGATAGCTGACGTTATCGCTTGGCTGGCCTCTGTGGCTAACCTCCTGGGTATAGACTTGGAATCGGAGGTCTTGAAGAAATACCCCAGGGTATGCCCCCTCTGTTCCTCCATTCCCTGTGCCTGTCCCTTCCGCTAATCCCCATCTTCGAGCTGGCGGAGATCTTCTTCGCCGAGCCCGAAGTAATGGCCCACCTCATGAATGACAGTCTGATAGACCTTTTTCTTGAGGTCCTCCATGCTTACACTTATGCGCTCCAGGGGCTTGCGGTAGATAATGATGCGGTCCGGCAGCACGTTCCCGTACCAGAATCCTCTGTCCTTCTTAGAGATTCCGTGGTAAAGGCCGAGTAATTCTCCCCATTCATCCGAATCTTCCGAAATCGCCGGGGACTCTTCTTCGACGATAATGGCTACATTCTCCAGCCGATTCCTCAACTCCTCTGGAAGCGATTCCACTGCTCCTCTGACCAACCGCTCAAAAAAACGTCTCCCGCGGGAGAAACCGCGTTTGGAAAAGTCCCGGCCTGGCATTCTAAACCCCTCTTGCCCAGATTCGCCTGGTAATATTGGCCTTAAAAAATCCGTTGATATTTTTTCCCCATTATTGTATGCTGACCGAAAGTTATCTCCAAGGGCTTTTTTTCTCAACCTGATTCTTTTGCAGAAAGGAGGTGAAGGGGAATCATGAGAAAGCTAACCATCGTTTTGATAGGGCTAATCTTTGCCATTTCACTTACCGGCTTAGCCTTTACTCAGGAGAAGCCCAAGCCAGCGAAACCAGCAGAAGCAGCCAAACCCGCTGCCCCAGCTAAACCACCTGCCCCAGCCAAACCAGAGGCCGCTAAACCGGAGGCTCCTAAGAAGGAGGCCCCACCCAAGCCCGTGGTTTACCGGATGGGAGGGATCGTTTCAGCTGTGGATGTTGCTGCCAATAAAATCACGATCAAACAGGACGCCGTGAAGAAGCAGAAAAAGGTCACGCTGAGCGTGAGCAAGAAGGCGGCTAAGGATCTGGCGGGAATCAATGCGGGGGACGTGGTTAACGTCTGGGTTACCGGCAAGACGATCACCAGCTTAACAAAGATCTACTGAGAAGGGAATAGACTCAAAGGCTCTCAATATTAAGCTTTTTAAGGGTGAAGAAAAGGCACCCCGCGCGGGGTGCTTTTTCTTTTGGGAATTTTTTATTGCCAGGCAAATTTAAAAGGAATATAATTAAAAAATTGAGATTATTTACGGATTTATGGTTTTCTCCCATTCTTACAGGCCTAAGAGAAGGATAAAGGGGAGACAGGAGTACATCGGTGAAGAGGACTTACCAGCCGAGCAATATTCGGCGAAAAAGAACCCATGGTTTCTTGCAGCGCATGTCCACAAAAGGCGGGCGCTTAGTCTTGAAGCGTAGGAGGGCTAAAGGCCGCAAGAGATTAACCCCAGAAGTAAGCGAATACTAACCATCAACCCACATGCGAGGTAGGCATCCTGGGGAGAGAGATAACTGTAGCTTTGGGATAGAGGAGAAGCTCCGACGACGGGCTGATTTCCTGAGAATTTCCCGGGACGGAGTGAAATACCAGAGCGAACACTTTCGGGTGTCCATATGTCCAAATGGCCTCTCCCACCGCAGATTGGGGATTGCGGTGGGCAAGCCGGTTGGACCGGCAGTTAAACGCAATCGTGTAAAGCGCCTGATCCGAGAGTTCTTTCGCCTGAATAAAGGAGTGCTTCCAGCTTCCTGTGACTTTGTGATCACGGCCAAAGAGGGCGCGGCAGGTTTGAATTTTTGGCAAGTCTCGGAAGAATTGAAAAGGACATTAAGGGACCGATAGCTCCCTCAACTTGTGAATGCTTACTCAAATCATCCTTGGTCTCATTCGATTTTATCGTTATTTTCTTTCCCCGCTAACCTTCCCTTCTTGCCGCTTTGCGCCCTCGTGTTCCGCTTATGCCCTGGAAGCTGTCGAGCGATTTGGCCCAGCCAAAGGTCTGCTCTTAGCTAGCTGGAGGCTGCTAAAATGCCATCCATTTCACCCCGGCGGCTATGACCCGGTGGGCAAATCCCTCGCTGACCATGAGGCGGGCTCAGTTCGACCTTGAGGGAAAGGAGGAAGGATCGGAGGTCATTCATGGAAAAACGTGCGCTATTAGCTGTGATCATTTCTTTGATCATCCTCGTCATCTGGCAGGAATACTTTGCTCCCCGCCCTCCGGATACAGGGAAGGAAAAAACCATGCCGGAGAAAGCCCCAGCCAAAGAGGAGTTGAGCAAAGGCACTCCTCTGGCAGAGAAAAAGCCGGAGACCGTTCCAGCAACCCCCGCCCCAGCTCACCAGGAGATCAGGGTCCAGCGGGGCCAAGACATTACGGTGGAAACTCCCCTCTACGCCGCGGTCTTTGATTCCCGCGGCGCCCGTCTGAAAAGCTGGAAGGTGAAAAAATACTTAGATAAGATTGGCGAGGGCGCGAAACCTATCGACCTGGCCACGGAAGCGCTTAGCGGAGGTTATCCCTTTGGTTTGGAGATCGCCGAAGCCAATTTTCCTTTCTCCCCCGACCCCCTCTTTCAGGTGAACGTCGAAACCCTGAAGTTGGGATCTGACAAAGGTAAAGGAGATTTGCTGTTTACCTGGAATTCTCCCCATGGGCTGCGCCTTAGCCAGCAGATGATTTTTTATGCGGATAGCTACCGGATAGACATCCACCTGCAGATGGCCAACTTCTCTTCCCGCTCGGTCGAAGGAAGACCGCTTCTGGCTTGGGCGGGAAAGATCTTTGCCACTCCTGGATCAGGAGGCATGGCTTGCTTTCCAGGGGCAGGAAGCGCAGGCCCCTCTGTTCCGCCCTTCACCGCTCTGATCAAGAAAGACCTCCAGGAGATAGAAATCAACGACCTCAAGCCGGAGAAGCGTTTTTCTAAGAATGTTCAGTGGGGCGGATTTCAGGATACATATTTTTTGGCCGCTCTCATTCCCAAGAAGTCCGAGGGCACGGAGCTCATCCTGAAAAAAGTCTCCGATACAGGGGGTGACCTACGCATGGGCGGCCCCAAGGCTTCTCTCGATCCCGGGACTCAGTTTTCTCAATCTTACACCATGTACCTGGGGCCCAAGGATCTGGACATCCTCAAAGCCTTCGGCGAAGACCTGGACCGGGCTTTGGACTTTGGCTGGTTTGACGTAGTAGCCAAGCCCATGCTCTATGCTCTGAAATTTTTCAACCACTACACTGGAAATTACGGGCTGGCCATCATCATCCTTACGGTGATCATCAAAATTCTTTTCTGGTGGCCGACGCACATCAGCTATAAGTCTATGAAAGAGATGAAAAAGATCCAGCCCGAGATGGCGAAATTGCGGGAAAAGTTCAAAGATAACAAGGAAAAGCTCAATAAGGAAATGATGGAACTCTACCGCCGGTACAAAATCAATCCCATGAGCGGCTGCCTGCCCATCGCCATCCAGATTCCCATTTTCTTCGCTCTCTATAAAGTTCTTCTCTACTCCATCGAAATTCGCCATGCTCCCTTCTATTGGTGGATCCAGGATCTCTCAGCCCAGGATCCCTATTACATCTCTCCCATCCTGATGGGCATCTCCATGTTCATTCAGCAGTGGCTTACACCCACCACCGGAGACCCCACCCAGGCCAAGATGATGTTGATCATGCCCGTGATTTTTACCTTCATGTTCCTGTCCTTCCCCACGGGTTTGGTCCTCTACTGGCTGTTCAATAACCTGCTCTCCATCGGGCAGCAAATCTACATCAATAAACAGGCTGGATAGATATGGGGGAAACCATGAAGTCTGTCGAAACCGAAGGCAAAACCGTTGAGGAAGCGATCAGCAAGGCGTGCGAAGAGTTGCAAGCTTCGCGGGAGGATTTGGACATCGAGGTTCTCACAAATGGTACCAGCGGCTTCCTGGGGCTGGTAGGTGGGAAGAGGGCTCAAATTCGAGCGACCCTGAAGGAAACTGCCCCCTCCACCAGCGTTTCCAATGATCAGACGGCCCAAACCGCTAAGAAGACGCTGCAGGACCTTTTGGGCCTACTGGGAATCAAAGCCGTCGTAGACCTGAAAGAGGAGCCGGAGCGGATCCTACTGAACATCCAGGGCGACGGCAGCGGCCTGCTCATCGGGCGCAAAGGCCAAACCTTGGATGCCCTCGAGTACTTGATCAATAAAATCGTCCATAAAGGCGCCGAAGATAAAAAACGCATCGTGGTGGACACGGAAAATTATCGCTCCCGGAGAGAAGAATCATTAGTCCGCCTGGCCCATCGCCTGGGAGAGAAAGCCAAGCGGCTGGGCAGGCCTGTAACCATCAGCCCCATGAGTGCCCACGACCGGCGCATTATCCATCTGGCCCTCCAGGACGACCAGAACCTGCGCACTCGCTCCCTGGGCACGGGCCTCTACCGGAAGCTGGTCATCAGCCCTGAGAAGAAGCCTTCATGAGCATTGCATCACCAGGGGATACCATCGCAGCGATCTCCACTCCCCTGGGGATGGGGGGAATCGGCATCGTGCGGCTCAGTGGCCCTCAGGCCCCAGCGATCGCCGAGAGGATCTTTCGCCGGAAAGAGGGGCAGGGCCCCCTCCTTTCTCACCGGTTCTACTTGGGAGAAGTCGTGCGCCCCGAAGACGGGACTGCTCTTGACGAAGTTCTCCTGGTCTTCATGCGCCAGCCCAAAACCTACACCCGCGAAGATGTAGTGGAGATCCAGTGCCACAGCGGACCGTTGATCCTCCAAGAAATCCTACAGGCCGTCCTGAAAAGCGGAGCTCGCCTGGCCGAGCCAGGGGAGTTTACCAAGCGCGCTTTCCTCAATGGCCGGATTGACCTGACCCAGGCCGAAGCCGTCATCGATCTCATCCGCTCCCAGACACAGCGCTCCTTAGAACTGGCCAACCGCCAGCGATCTGGAAAGTTAGCCAGCCAAGTTCGGCAGACGAGAGAAAGACTGCTCAATCTCCTGGCCCTGCTCGAGGCCAGCATCGACTTTCCCGAAGATGAAATACCCGAATTCTCCCCGCCGGAAGTTACCCGGCAGGTAATGAATGCCCGAGGCGAATTGGAGGCGCTCCTGCGCACCTATGAAGAAGGTAAAGTTTACCGAGAAGGGATCGCTGCCGTGATCATTGGTCGGCCTAACGTGGGTAAATCCAGCCTGCTCAATTCCCTCCTCAAGGAGGAGCGAGCCATCGTTACGGCCATTCCTGGAACGACCCGGGATGTTATCGAGGAAGTGGTGAATGTCGAAGGGATTCCACTGCGGATCATGGATACAGCCGGACTCCGGCACGCTCAGGATGTGATCGAGGAGATCGGGGTGCGGCGCACACAGGAACGGCTGGCCGAAGCCGATTTGACCATCTGGGTGGTGGATGGGTCTGAATCTTTAAGCTCCGAGGATCTGGACATTCTTCCGCAGGTACGCTCCAAGAAAACCGTAATCGCCCTCAACAAGAATGACCTTCCCCGGCGCTTATCTGCTGAAGAGTTGCAGGGGCAAATTCCCGAAGCTCCCCTCATCTCCATTTCCGCTCTTCACGGCTCGGGAATCGAGCGTCTCAAAAAGGCGATCCGTACTGTTGTCCTGAACGGGAAGATAGAGTCATCCTCAGAAATTATTCTGTCCAACATCCGCCACAAGCGAGCGATCGAGGTCGCCCGCGAGGCCCTTTCTCAGGCTTTGGAAGGCCTGAAAGCAAACTTTTCTTGGGAGTTCATCGCCCTGGACTTGCAGCGGGCTCTGGAAGCCCTCGGAGAAATTGTGGGCGAAACGACTTCGGAAGAGGTTCTGGAGCGCATTTTTTCCCAGTTCTGCATCGGCAAATGAACGAACCCCCTTTGAGAATCGATAAGGAAGGGCGATGGTTCTTTGAAAATGAGGAGATCACCCACCGCAAGACCTACCTTCTTTACTGTCGCCACCTGGCCCGCGATGAATCTGGCCGGTTTATTCTGCGCATTGGCCAAGAGGAATGCCTCGTTAAGGTGGAGGACGCCCCTTTCGTGGTCAAAACCCTCCAGTTCATCCCCGCCGATGATGGGGGATTGAAATCTATATGGCTTGTCCTGAATGATGAGACCCGCGAGCCGCTTAATCCAGAGAGCCTGCGAATCGGCCCTAACAATGTTCTCTATTGCCAGGTTCGCAGGGGGATGTTCGAAGCCCGGTTCTCCCGCGGGGCCTATCAACTCCTTTTCCCCTTCATCCAGCATGACCAACAAGAAAACCGCTTTTTCATTATCGTAGAAGGGAAGAGTTACGATCTGATGCCGGCTCAACCCCCCTTACCCTGAGCGCAAAATTGCCATTATTTCTCCTGCCTTCTGCCTTTTTCTCGCCCGACTTATCTTTCTCAACCTGTGAAAGTCAGGATTTAACCTTGGGCACACTGCCAAGATTGGCGATGATTTCTTCCTGAACTGCACTCTTGCAAAAATTTATAAAAAGATGCATATTAAACGCCGTTTGTACCCAGTCAAGAAAGAATCAGATGCTATTGAATTCTGCTAAGCGAGGGCTCGGGGAATTTTTTATGGCTACAAAAGTAATTATCCCACATCCGGGCACCAAGCAAACGCAGGGAACGACAGGAATGTGGTTTAAGCAACAAGGGGAATTCGTGGAGAAAGGGGAGGCCTTATGCACGGTTGAAACCGAAAAAGCGAGTATGGAAATTGAGGCTCCCAGCTCCGGGATTTTGCGGCTTATGTTGTGTCCCAGAGATTCGCAGGTATCCGTTGGAGACTGTGTCGCTATCATTGGCGATGCCGATGAATATCTATCCGCGCTGGAAGAGGAAATCCGGAAAACAAAAGGATGATGCCGCTGAAGTATAAAGGGGAATATGGGATGTCCCCTTTTCCGCAGGCTTTTTATGTCTTTGCTCGTTTACGCTTTGGCTTCCAGCCCAATGCCTCCAAGAGAAGTCCTACTGCCTTATCCCTTTGAGTCTGATGGCGAAAAGGTAAGTCTAGATGGATTTCATACCTTACTTGCCTCCCTTCTTTTGACTTCTTAACATACCCCTCTGATTCGAGATCAGAAATAATATTTCTTACTGACCTTTCGGTAATCCCTATAATGCTTGACAATTCTCGGCCAGTTATTAATGGATGGTTAGCCAAAAAGAAAAATACTATTGCATGATTCGTGAGAAACGTCCATTCTGCCATTCTATAATAACCTCCGTAATTCTGAATAAATTAAAATAAGCATAATTCTTAATTTGTTAATATTTTAACAGCAATTTTACCCAAAATCTGCAATTCAGACACTAGCCAAACTGCTGCTGAGAAGCCTACCAGAGTAGTGCCCGAGGTTACCCCTAAAAACATTTTTTCCTAGGGTCCCCGATTTTTTTCTTGACTTGTCCTTTTCTGTATGTA
>Ga0315314_1000144_pt1 | contig 94962 bp, 92 predicted proteins | sample TDP9_MG_FD_203631 | JGI IMG/M metagenome (GOLD analysis project Ga0315314, IMG submission 203631) | Freshwater sediment microbial communities from Lake Towuti, South Sulawesi, Indonesia - TDP9 | ecosystem: Environmental > Aquatic > Freshwater > Lake > Sediment | place: Indonesia: South Sulawesi...
TCATAGAATCATTTTAAAAGGAGCTTCCATGAGAAAGAAACGTTCTAACTTGACTCAAACTGAAAAATGTGACAAATAACCCTTAACCCAGCGTCGCTACGCTCCGACCGAGTGGATTCTTTGAATCGGAATAGGTGGACAGAATGAATCGGAACAAGCGGACGGTTTCCTTCGGAACAAGTGGACGAATTGATCGGAATACGCACCATCAAAGAATATCGGCATCAGAAAGCCGAGGAAATGAGGCGAAAGAAGACGACGCGGGCCATTCAAGTTCAGGGCCGGTTGCGGAAAAAGGCTGGCCGGTGGGATGCTGTGGCGGAACTCAGAAAATGGCGGGAGATGATTCAAAATTCAAGTCCTGGCACCGCCTTCTCTTTCAATAAGTTGCTTCAGAACCGACGTCCCGATTTCCACAAATCCCTTTGAGCCGCTCAGTAGCATTTCATTACCATGGCCTATGTAATTGACCAGCAAAGATTCCTCCAGGCTTTGGAGATGCTTTTGTCTACCCGAAGCATCATCTCCGGCAGATCGACATTATAGCTTGACGAATGTCACACGTTTGTCATATAATTTATTTATGATCATCCTCGATGCATCAACAATAATCCTTCTGGCAAAGGTCGGTATTCTTGAAACCTTCGTCTCGAATTTCCCTGGGCGGGTTTTAATTCCTGAAAAAGTCAAGGAGGAAGTTTGTATCAAAGAGATGGAGGAAACTCCTCTAATAGAGGGATTGATTAAGGACAGGAAAATCTATGTCGCAAAAGTAAGGAAAACTATGCTGATGAGACAGCTTATGGATGATTTTAGTATTGATGTCGGAGAAGCAGAGGCATTAACCCTTGCGTTGAACAAAAAAGACGCCATGATTGCAACAGATGACAGAAACGCAATAAGAGCAAGTAAATTATTGAAAATAGATTTTACAACGGCGATCGCAATTTTGGTAAGGGCCTTTGAAAGGGATCTGATTGATAAGGAGGAAGCGCTGATTATGTTACAGAAGCTTGAATCGATTGCCAGGTATAGCCGGGCAATCATTGAAGATGCGAAAAAGAATATCGAAGGGAGTGATTAAGATGGCAACCAAAACGTTAAGTATTCGCGTGAATGATGAGGATTATCGGTTCCTGTCAGCGCTTGCCAGAGAAGAAAAGGAGGATGTTTCCAAAAAGGTGAGAGAGCTTGTTGACTGCGGCAGGGTCATGCTGGCCATCGAAAAATACAGGAAATCAGAGGCGTCCATTGAAAAATCAGCACGGATAGCCGGGGTTTCGATCTCGAAGATGATAGACATACTCAAGGAACATGGCGTTGAGGCGAATCTGGAATACGAAGATTACTTAGGGGGCTTGAAATTACTGCGTAAACTCTGGTAATCCATCCCCGTTGCGGCTGGCCGGCCGATGCTGCGAAGGAAAACGCCAAATTCTCAAAAGTCTATCGCCAGCAAGAATTGAAGGTCTTGCGGATGGAAACCTGGGCCTGTAGTCTTGAGGGTTTGTCGTTCATAACCCAGGAAGTTAACCTCCGATCTTCTTGGAAAGGGCATTTGCCAAATCCGGGTTGATTTTTCTGAGAATCTTGTATTCCTCCAGGGCCAATTCTCCATTCCCCCTCTTGGAATAGGCCACACCCAAAGAAAAACGGGCCTCCGCAAAATCGGGATTGATCAGTAAAGCTTTCTTAAAATGGCCTATTGCCTCCTCGATTTTTCCCTGTTTATGCAGGACATTTCCCAGATTGTAATGGGCACCGGCGAAATTCGGGTCGATCCGGAGGGCTTCAGTGTAATGGACAATAGCCTCCTGGGTCTTCCCCTGACGAAACAAAGCATTTCCCAGGTTGTTATGGGCCTCCGGATAGTTTGGGTTGATCCTCAGGGCTTCATTGTAATGGGCCATAGCTTCCTGGGTTTTCCCTTGATGAAACAAAGCATTTCCCAGGTTGTAATGGGCGTCGACATAATTTGGCTTGATCCGCAGGGCTTCGGTATAATGGACCATGGCCTCCTCGTTCTTCCCCTGGTCAGCCAGGGCGCCCCCCAGGTTGTTATGAATGATATAGTTACCCGTCGTCACCTTCAGGGTATGCGTAAAGAGCGTGACGCTGTCGTGCCATCGGTGGATTTGTGACCTCGTAACCACCATCAAGATGGAAAGCACTAAACCTGCCGATACGGCCAGAACAACCTTTCGATAACGCCATCCCCCAAAAACATCCGGGACACCCCAGGCAACCATCATAAATAGCCCAATAAGGGGCACATATGTGAACCGGTCTGCCATGCCATACCCGCCCACCTGCACCAATCCAGTCACGGGTACCAGAGTCCCGAGATACCACAGCCATCCCACTACAAGATACGGATATTTACGGGCAGCCTGAACGACCAGAACAGATAGACAGATAAGTAACAAACCCGCCCCTGCTACCTGCCACATAGGCAACATGCCAGGGTGGGGATAGAAGACCGCCAAGGGATGAGGCCAGACCATCCTACCGATATAGCTTATATAAGATACCAGGGCATTGCCAATCCGCGCCTCCCATGGAAACCATTCCAAGGGTTTTACCGCTCCCACCCCCTGCTCGGCCAGAAATGTAAGGAAACTGAAAACTGCCGCAAGAGCGAAGAAGGGAACTTTCTCCATACCGAAACGATAAGCGAACCACCTCTGACCCTTCCGATTCATCGATTGATCGTTGGTGGAGTTCCGAGGACTCGTCGGGGGTCTAAATGAAAAGCGCTGAAGTGGCCAATAGTCCAGCAAAAGCAGGACACAGGGTAGAGTCACCAGCATCGCCTTCGACAGAAGACCCAGGAAAAAGGAAAATAGAACGATAAGATACCGATTGAAACCCGGACGTTCCGTGTAACGGACATAGGTCCACAGGGTAAGCATCCAAAAAAAGGTACTCAGAACATCCTTGCGCTCTGCCACCCACGCAACCGACTCTACATGGAGAGGATGCAAAGCAAACAGGGCCGCAACCAAACTGCTCCTCCAAAAGGCCCGGGTCATCCGCTCCAAAACCAGAAACAATAACAGGGCACTTGCAATGTGAAAAAACACACTGGTCAAATGATGCCCGCCAGCATTCAACCCGTAAAACTCACAGTCCAACATGTGAGATAACCAGGTTAAAGGATGCCAAAAACCAGCCTCCAGAGTCGTAAAAGCCCAGATCACCCCTTTGAGGGTCAACCCGGTTCTTACCCGCGGGTTCTCATAGACATACACATCGTCATCGAAGTTGATGAAACCATAATTTCTAAGTGGCCAAAAGACTAAAAGAGTTGCCACCGCCAGAAAGAGAATTAATAGGAGTTTTAAAACCTGGGGAGGTAGCGACAGGACTTTAACCGGTGGCGGATTGCCCTGTCCCCGGCCTTGACTCTTGATTTTTTTTCGGGTCTTGGATTTTGACATTTAAGGTGTCTGAAAAGTTGCGCCAGGCAAAAAACGGTTCTTATTTCTATTTGCGCCCAGCCGTTCAATGGAAATAGAAAAATATTGAATTTCAGTTAGTTACAGATAATTAAGCCAGTACCGGCTATTTTCTATCCCGCTATGCTAAGAGCTTTAAATAAGGTTATAGTTCTTCTTTTCTATGATTTTGCATTTTTTATGCCATATTCATGAAGGGTTAGGCGAATGGGACGTCCGTGCAGAACGTAAGCATCTTTTCTTATGATATCGGACCAAATACAAGGATGGGCTGACCGAAGGAAAATTTCAGGACGGTTGTTTATAGGACCATTACATCGATTTGTTCTACCAGGGTGAAATGCTTATCCCGGGTTAATAGTGTTCCCCCTACCTCCATACAAAAAGTTAGGTCGCATTCTCCAACACAAGAAGTCAGGCCTCAAATGCCGGAATAAGACCTAATTCAGTAGGGTGTCGCCGGAATTCTGCCTCTTACCGGGCTTGGGCCAAGATCTCCAGCCTTTTTCTTGACAAGTTCATGCATTTGGCTTAATATTTCATGAAAACATGGAGTGGAGGCCTCCGATGTCCAATTTTCAAATCAAAGGCATGGATGATAAGCTTTATGAAGAGCTAAAGAGACTTGCCAGCAAAGAAAAGCGCTCTGTGAGCCAGCAGGCTGTTTTTCTCTTTAGAGACTACCTCGCCAGAAAGCAATACCTCCGCAACGCCCAAACCCCGGCTCAGGTTTTGTTGGACCTTGCGGGTTCGTGGGAGGATCGTGAAGATGCGGAAGCAGTTATTGGCCGGATCAAAAAGGCAAGAAAGAGTTCGAGAAAACTGAGGAAAGGGTTTTGATGTACCTGCTGGACACCGATACTCTCATTTACATTCTTAAGGGCAATCCCATCGTAGAGAGAAACCTGCAGATCCACTATCGCGATCCCATCAAGATAAGCGTCGTCTCTCTCATGGAACTGTGCTATGGAGCTTATAAATCTCAGAAGATCATGAGCAACTTAGCCAAGGTCAAGACCCTGGAAAGCTCCCTCGAAGTCATTCCGCTTGGGACGGAGATTGTTGAGATTTTTGGAATGCAAAAGGCGAAATTGGAGAAGAGTGGAAGCCGATTGGATGATTTTGATCTGTGCCTTGCCTGTTCTGCATTGGCCCACAACTTAACCCTCGTCACGAACAACGTGAAACACTTTAAGAAGGTTGAAGGTCTCAAGACAAGTAATTGGAGTATAGAGCCCGGATAGGATCGTTACGCTGAAGGACCGTCACGCCCCAGGCGTGACGGTCCTAAAGGCCCTTGGGGCCGCTCCTTAGTATTTCAGCCTTGTGGTTGGATCTCCAAAAAGAATCCATGTTCTCCGTATATCCTGGTCACCTACAGAGGCCTTAGCCCTTACCGTGGCCTCCCCAAGAGTTAGAAACTCACCATTAAAGAGTAGCCGCATCAGTTCCTTATTCATGATGACCTGCTTATCAGGGTCAGTCAGACCCGAAGATGCCCAGACCGCCACGGCTCCACCTGTCTCCGCCCTCAGCAACGCCTCCGCCAGACTGTCAGTATAAAGGTCATGGAAGAACCCATTCAAACAAGTCATGTTCACAAAGAACGCCAGATTTATGCCATTGGCCAGATTCCCAACATCCTCAGAAGTTAGAATAAACCCCGCCCAAATCTCTACCGAACCATGCCCGAAGTAATTGACCAGCAACGGACCCTGGTTTATCCTCCCCAATAGCGCACCTCGAACTTGAACATCATCAACAAATCGACTACGGAATATCTCCGATACCATCACACCGCCAGGAAGGAACGCCTTCACCCCAGCACTGGCCCCCTCAAAATCAAAATCTTCACCATTCATATCGGCTACCAACACCACATCCCTCCCGCTCCCAGCAGACTGCTCATAGCTGATGATCTTGGCAATTACGGCCTGGGCCTGCTCCAAGGTGCGCACCGGCAACCTCCCAATCGCCATCTCCGGCAGCCCATCTCCATTGAAGTCCACAAACCAATCATCCGCAGCCGTCTCAAAATATGTTGTATCCACCAGCTTTGTAGGTACAAAATCATAATCCCCTAAACCAAAATAGTTGCGAGGATCAAAAGAAGCATCTCCCACCAAAAGCACAAACCGAGGCGGCTTCCTCCATTGCTCCCTGGCCAATTTCAGAAAATCCCGCAAAGCCCGAGGACTCTTCACTCCGAAGCTAAACTCATCATAAAGATCTTCTACATCCACCAGAGCCACTCTCAGACCCTGAGACTCCCGCAAGATTTTCAAGGGCTGGAGACTGTCTATGAAATATCTGTGGGTAATAATCACAAAGTCATAGCCATTCCTGCTCAGATGCCATGAGGAAGGCTGATTGGCCACAACCTCCCAAGGCCCCCTGACCCTCTCCTCGGTGAAGCCAAGCAAAGTCCTAAGCCCCATACCAGGCACCTTGAACGTTATGGAATAGCCCCCTTCCTGAGCCCCCACCTTCCCCATGACCTCGAGCAGAGCGCTGGGTTCTGTGATGTCTATCACCCGAACCTTCGGATGGCTGAAGCCAGAAACAGATACCCACCTCCCCCCCTGAGCAGTAAACTTCAGGATATTCTCATCCGCCGTGTAGGTGTGCCAATAAGTCAACCGGATAGAATCAAGGAGACTGGCATCCATCTCATCCCCCTGGGCAACCAGACTCACCAAATTCTCCCCTTCCAGAAGACCTGCATGGGAAACCTCTACTCGCAACACCCCCTGAGATTGACCTTCAAAGGATACCTCCCCTACCTCAACCTCATTAATCAAAACCTTCACCCGATGAGGACCACTTGTTATCCCCTGCAGCACAACTTCCAGCAGAGCATCTCCCGTAGGTGCCGGATCAAGATGCCGAAGGACAAGAAGCTGATCCACCTGCCCCATGTAAACCACCGGCCCAAAAAAGTTCTCCGCATCCCCATTCCTGAGAGGCGCAAAATAGATCAGCCGCTCCTTCTTCTCCACCGTATAAGGAAAACTGGCAGATCCCAAAGCCCCATCCTTTGGAAATCCCCCCTCGCCCCCCTTTAACAAAGGGGGGGTGGGGGGATTTATCCTTTTCCCGGGCTTCCATCCCTCAACCAGCCACTACACCCGTGTGTCAGTGGAAGCGGTATTCCTCATCCAACCTCATCCCCAGCTCACTCAAAAGTTCCGGCTTGACCTTATCCGGCAAGGGTTCTCGAGATAAAACGGGCGTAACAGGACCATGCCATGTGCGCTTCCCACTAAGATCAACATCCTCCAGCCAATAAACTACAGAGCGCTGCGCTCGAGGACCGCTGCGCCTGAGGCGGAAGGGAGGTTCTTGCCTCTATCCTTAAAGCCCGAAGGGCCGCTCCTCGAATCCGCCCCAGGCGGATGCTCCTCAAGTGTAAGCGCTCCGTCCGGGAAATCCCACCAACTATAATGCCGCCCGGCGGTCAAAGGTGTACGAGAACCTGCCAGCAGGGCAGAGCCAGCCACCAGCTCGGGAGTCAACCGGTAAATTTGACCATCCTCCTCCCGGTAAACATGAAAGCCGAGATTGTTCACCTCATAGCTTGTGCGCCATCGCAGGAGGACTTTGCCCTCATACTCGGCGGCGGTAAAGTCACGGAGAATCACGGCTGTTGGATGGGATATTGTCCATTGCGGAGGATTCGCAGGATAAGTATTTAAAGCGCCCCCGTTCGCAGTCACTCTAAACCAGTATTGTTCACCATATTGGGCCGCATCTATGGCCTTTAAACACCATTCCAGTTCGGTGTATTGATTATTCTCGATATTAACGGCGTCGGCAGAGTCCATCCTATTGGTGTAGTAGGATACACAGCTCTTTTATTGCCAATAAAGACAACGAGTAAATCTCTCGCAGTAATACCCGAAGGATATTGAATGGATAAACTGGCGCTTCCTGTAGCGGCAGCTCCCGCCGCACCGGGGGGACTCAGAGTAAGATGACCAGTCGGTGAAGCTCGCCATCGGATGTCTTCATCAGTTGACGTCATATACATAGATGCGGTTGCTGTAGTCCGACATTACCGCGCACGCGGGAATCCAGAATGTCTTTAAAAAAAGCCTGGATTCCGGTCGATAAGACCCGACCACGGGCTTTCGCAGGAACGACGCCGGGCTGATAGAAAGCCTGGGTGGGCGAAAATTGGACAGCGGGTCGCGGGAAACCCGGCCATGGAGAAGGAAAAACCATTTCTGAAAAGGCAATGAGTTCAATAGACATGAATAAATCTTCCATCCAATTTGGACAGCACTGAAATCGTATACCCCATTTATGATGTCGGGGCGTATGGAAATGCTGGCGCAACCTTAACATAACAGCGGAATTGACATAGGGCCTCCTTTGTCACCGTAGGCGAAGATTTTTAGGGGGACTTGGTGCGGACCCATTTCCTGTGTATTCATACGCCCCGATATCATAAGCTGAGCCCTGAGGCCGAGTATTAGCATCGTAATCATTTGTAACGGTAGGGCTATCCCTTGTGGCCATAACAGGCAGAAAATACTTAAAGATAAAACAATGGCTGGGTGTTTTCCATTTTGCTCATTCTGGTGGCAGGTTATTCTCCTCTCTCTGTTCCTCTTGCCTCCGGTCATCCCCTGCCCTGGGAATTTATCGATTCACCAAATCCAACTAATCATCTTATGCGGAGTCTTGTCGGAGCCGCGGGGGAAGAGGTGTCTATATTCTTGTATTCATCTGCTCCTATGTCCGGATAGGCGTCTCTCAAATCTCCATCGATATCATCGGTGACAACACCCGTGGTGGAAACACCCTTATTGATAGCCGCACTGGCTCCGGACACCAAGTGAAGATCCCCCGTTGCGGCATTTACAAACATCCCCGCGGAAGCCGTCGTCAGGTTACCCTGCTGGACCCTGGGCTGGGCACCGTCCCGCAGCGTGATGGCCTTGCTGGTCAGGTTGTTCCGGAGTTCCGGGTTGGAATTGGCAAACCGCACGTCGATGTCCGCATAGCTGGCGGAGTAGACCGTGTTATGATAGACACCCACATTCCAGGCTTGCTCCAGACCGATCCCCGTATCGCACTGGGGAATGTTCGCGAAAACAAAGTTGTTTTTGATAGTGCCGCCGATGTGGCCGACGTTGGCTGCCGATAGGCCTGATCCGGCAAGCGGATTGTCTGGGTAGGTTCTTTCGCCGCCAGTCGACCCGAGTCCGAATCCGATTCCTCTGGCATTATTAATGAGAATGTTTCTTTCCACATTGGAGTCTCTGTTTGTTTTCCAGAAGTGGATGGCATGCTCAGCTAATCCCCCGTTCGTGCAATAAATGTTTTTAATAGTATTGTCGCGGACCGTCCATCCCCATGTTTGATGGGCGTCTAACCCCCCGGTGTAACAGGGATATCCGGGGGTGGGATTGGCCTGGATGTATGCTCGCCCGGTATCCGTTAATTCCATGAGCGAACAGGCTAAGGTTCCATAATCAGCATAGTCGTTCCCGTCCGGATTTACTTTTATGAACTGTTCTTTCCCGTCGATAATGTGCAGGTTGTAGAGCATGACATAATGTCCACCGCTTACGACATGGATGGGGTGATAGTAGGCCCTCTTTATGGTCAGGTCGGCGATGGTGACATTGGCCGCTCGGATAAAGATAATCTCGCCGATGGAATATTGCCCGTCTAAGATGACGTTTTCGCGGTTCCCTGATTTGGAGCGCAGAGTGACGCGCGGCCGATTGAAATTCAGCTGCGGGTTCGAATAGGTTCCGTCTTCCAGCAGTATGGTTGTTCCGGGTTGTGCGTTATAGACTATCGATGGCAATTGGCTGGCCTGATACGGTGTCACGGTAACCACGGTGTCAGAAGGGTTCGTCGGAAGGGGATCGCAGAAATTCGCTAAGGCCTGCGATGGAAGAATGACTGCGATAAAAAAAGAAAGCAAAAAGCTAATGCTTATTTTATACGTTGGTTTCATAATCCGTCCTCTTTCAGATCGTGGAACCATATATTCTGGCATCTTTCATTTCTTGGTCGGCTACCTTATTCCTCCCCCAATAGCGCCCCTCATCTTTTTCGGAGGTTCGTGGGAGTTGCGGGAGGCGTGGTGTCGCCGCTCGTGGTCACGTTGACTTTAAAGACATGGATCACAGGCCGACAATTACCATCGGCACACTTCTGTGCTACGTAGATGCGCTGTGTGGTCGGGTCGTATGCGGCCCCGTTCAAATTGTTGCCGCCCGTATCGAACGGCAAGGAAATCGCCCCGTGGTAGTACGGAGTAATGTCCCACGGGTTTTTGGTTCCGTTCTTTACGGCGATAAAATCGTTCACGTCATAGGCCCAAAGATATGAAGAATAAGGATAGGCATGTGTGCCTTTCGAGGAATCAACAGGGTCATTACAATCTGCCCCGGTACCATAGCAGGGGGTCCCCATTCCCGTCCTGCCGAAAAAGATAACCGATCGCGTGCCCTGGGGAAAGACGATGCCCGTGATCAATGTAGACATATTGTAGAGCGGGTTGGCAGATCCATTCCCCCCATAGGTGCCAAGGGTCGGATGGTCTATCGGATAATAAACAACCGGTGTCGCCGGGACAGGATTCTGTACGCCTAATTTGTCAGGGTCAAACACCCATGCAGATGGTCCGAGGGACTGGTGGCTAATAATAGAGGTGCAGCAGTGCCCGGTTAGCGCGGGGCCTCCCAAGGCCGATTGCCATGCAGAAGGGATGGTCGTCATATATCCGCCGACGAACGCCGGGAACACATTTCCTACGGTATAGAGGCCGTGGCAATCCCCGGAAGTCGCCAAGGTCGTCCCGGAAGTGAAATGCGATTTGGTTTGTGCTCCCGCGGCATCGTAGTAAGCCCATGCGGCGCCAATGAGTTTGGAGTTATAGACCAGGAGGCCGCCCAATCGCATGCCGTTGCCGATATTCTCATCCCAGAGATGGCCTTCGCTAATTTCGGCAAAGTTTTGCAGCACGGTAGCGGTTTTCAAACTACTCATGTTACTGCTGTTGACGATCGCAGGAATGCTGATCTCGGCCACCAACTGCCCATAGATATGCCCTTTGATGAAAAGCGAATTATTATTGGGGTTGTACGCCAGGCCGGCGTCAGAGTAATCAAAAATGGCGTTCTGCCCTGAACCGAACTTTCCCGTTGGCACACGGAACGCCCCTTGGTATTGCAGGTCAGATAGCTACAAAAAGGGAGCGTCACCTGAAGCGATTCCTGTGGGAGTCATTACCAATAATAAAGAGACAAAAAACAGTTTTATTTTGCTCATAAAATCCACCGTGATGGAAAAAGGGTGTTAGTGAGTTACACTTTAATAGCTTGGCCAAAATATAGGCTGCAAGAAAAATACCCCGGAGTTACGAAATTTGGTTCCTTGGGAAAAACGAAATGGATTTACATGGATGCGTTGCATGAAAGTATGGAGGGTCCGTTCACCGTGGGTCGGTATTACGGAAAAGTTCGCTGCCAATTGACAAAAAATGTCAACCCTTCGACTCCCCGGCATTTATGCCGGGGGTTGCCCTCGGCCTGAGACTTCGGCGAGCCCCTCGGCCTGAGCTCGGGTCGAAGGCTCAGTCGAGTCGTTCGGGCCGAGGGCTCAGGGTTGACCCTGAGCGGCGCTTTAGACCCGCTCCTAAAGGGGGAAGCCTTAGTGCCGCCGAATGGGTCAATAAAGGAATACTCGCCCTGTGGAATATCGAACTTGTGGTCACTCTGCGATCCAGGACTCCCTTATTCTCCATCCACTTGTCCGCTGCCTATTAATCGATTATTCCATAGGGTAAGCTTAACGAGGATTTTTACTCCTCAAGGGAACGAAGTTCCCGCTCCTTTCGCCTCGAGGTCGGAAGACCGCTCCTCAAGCCACGCCTGCGGCGTGGCGCTCCTTAAGGCCTTTTGGCCGATCCACTTTGCACTCAGTCCTCATCACTCATTCCTTTTGGTGTGCGATGAGGCCTGCCGTCTCCAGGGAGGTGAGAAAATCAAGGGTATCTTTCTCCGCTTCCGCAAAGGTAACCTCATAGCTATGGCAAATCGCCTCCACAATCTGGCTCACCCTTTTCTGACCATCCATTAGCTCCCATATCAGCGTGCCTACCTCATTGAGGGTATATACAGAATCGAGGTCAGCAACATTGCTGCGCACGGGGACAATGATTGTTTCCCCGCCAATGCGCCGGGTCACAAAGTTTCTCTCTTTAATAAAATACTTTTCGGAAATATCCATTGGTCTTCATCCCCCAAAAATTAAAGTCGCAAAGAGCATAGTGCAAAGGAAATTGAATCACCCTGTGGAGTAAAGGAACTGACTCCACAGGGGAACCCGCGTGAATCTTGGATCTACCTGCTTTTTCGTAAAATTCACGGAAATCCTTTAACTCCCTATTTAAAGGGATAAATGCCCTGCTTGGGCAGCATTCAATTAATTGACACCCTTTTACCGGTGAAATTTTGAAAAGCTAAGTAAAATCAACCAGATAAAATATAAGAAGAAATCACCCCATTTGAAGAAATTTCCTGTTATTAGAAAAGAGCAAATTCAATGCCACATAGATTTGGGGATTAAGGATCGCTTAAAAAGTCACTAAAGAAGAAAATTACACCACGCAGGAAAGAGGCCAAGCATAACGCTTTTTCCCTTGATATTAGGAATTTAATTCCTTATAATTAGGTAATATATCCCTAATTGTTATGATTGAACCTGGAAACTTGAAAGAAATTTTTAGTGCCCTTGACCGCCAAATTGAGGTTCATGGCGGATCTCCAATTGGACTTGTTGTATGTGGCGGAACAGCCCTTGCTGCTCTTGGACTTGTCAATCGTACAACTAAGGATGTTGACGTTATGGGCTCGATTGAGGAGAGGGGAGGAAGCTTTATGCTGCAATTGATCGAAATGATTACCATCTGCAGGATTTATTTGCCTTGAATCCAACAGAGCAAGAAATCGAAGAAGCAGCGAATTGGGTTCTAACTCAAGGTGTCTCAAGAGACTTCCAATTGATCCTAAAGGATTTTTTGGCAAAACATGGTTACGCAACTATCGTTAAGAGAATTTAGAGAACGGTTTACTGATGGGCTGCTCCAAACCCATTGGAGGCAATGGGCTGCTTTGGGTGTAGCCACCCATGTCCAGCCGGAAGAAGGATGGATTATAGACCTTGAAGCATTGACAGTGTCCACGCTGACTCTTGGTTTGAGGGATGCTCGCCTTTTTGGTGCCTCCCTTGAATGGCTCATCAGACACGGTGAATGGCTGAATCTGCCGCGGCTCAAGAGAATTGCGAAGGTTTTTATAAAATCAGGGTCGCCAACAAGACCTCAAATGAGTCCGCTTTTAGAACCTAAGGTTTTTGAATTGTTAGGTGAAACTTTAAAAAAGTTTGGTCAGAAAGTGTGGACTGACAATAGAATAGAAAATCAAAAATTTAGGGGAGCTGCCGCCGAGTATGAGACTTTTTTCCGCACATTCCAGATGCGGAATGTTGTAACAGATCCGCTTATTGAAGGGTCTTCACTCCTACAGTTGAGACTTCGGAGCATTTTCGGGATAGATGCTCGAGTGGAAACTCTCATATTTCTCCTAAACCATGACAGGGGTAACTCCAATGCCATTGCTAAAGAGATCTTTTACGACCAGAAAAACATCTATGGAATCTTTCAGAAATGGTCTAAGGGGGGACTCCTGACTATGATTAAGGCGCCGAGAGCTGGGATTGTTACTTTGGAGCGAAAGGAAGAATGGCGTAAAGCCCTTGGTATAAGAAAGATGCCTGCCTACATTAACTGGGTGCAGGTTTTTCTTTTCCTGGATGAATGTGCCAAAGCTATTCTAACGCCCCCATGGTCTAATGACGAATATTTAATTTCGTCGTTTTTTAAAGATATTCTTAATCGAGCAAAATTAATTGCTCCTTATCTTAATATAACTTTCCCCAAACCTGAAGAGTACCCAGGTGAAAAATTTTTTACTCCATTTGCATTAAAGGTATTGGAATTTTTTCCTCGCATTGCGGGGAAATGACGACAACAGAAAATTTCTTTCATCTCATGTTTCCTGCCAACTAATTCCGCATGACAGGTTCGACATCCGCCAATGGAGAGGGGAGATATTCAGTGGGGGGTAATTAATTCGGAGACAGTTTATAAATATTTACGAGATTTGTCTGGGAGAGTTTGACTGAAAAAACTGGTTCCTTATGCGTATAGTACTGCCACATCTCTTCATCAAAGAAACCCTGGCGGATTAACAGAACCAAATAATCACTGTTATTCTTATCCCCAAATTTTACAGATTTTTTCAATAATCCATCCCTCTTATATAACTCAAATCCCCACAAGATTTTCGGTTCAATATCTGCCATATAAATCCAAAAAGTTTTATCCCCATGCTCATTCATCCATTTCAGCGCTCCGATATATGCATTCCCCCAATATTCCAGCTCAAACCCCCTTTTTGCCGCCCCATCCACTCCACCAACAAGCTCATTGAAATAAGACGACTGATAGGGATGGATCTTAAAAATTGCTGAATAAAGGGTAAGCCCGAACAGGCCGATAAAACCGAAATAAAATATTTTTTCTAATTTTATCTTTTTTGCCAAAAGCAAAATTTGCTGAAGCCCCATTCCCGCAATCATACAGATAAAGGGAAATGCTGGCAAAAAAAGTCTTACCCCGTCATATTTGGGAACGGAAGGAAAAGAGACTAATGCGAGGGGAAAAAGGGCATTGAATAATAGAAATATATTCGTTTTATTCGGATGAAAAATCATGTAGATCAACCCGATAAAAAAGGGAGCCAAGGTAATGAGGGGAATTGTAATGAGGGTCAAAACCCAGGGGTAATGCCATGGGGCCACAGGCCATTGGGTTCCCAAATAATAAACATAAACTACGGCATGATGCATGTGAAAGGAGAGATAATCAGTAATCCTCTGAAAAGTATCCCTCCATAGCCATGGCCAGAAGGCGATGAAAATAACCGGGGGAATGATGAGCAAAGGGATGATTTTAGAAAATAGATTGAGGCCTACTCCGGATTTTTTATGGATGAAACTTTTTAATTCCCCGGAATGGAAAAGAAGACAATAGAATAGAAGGGGAATGTAGATCAAGAACCCATTTGCTTTTGTAAGCAGGGCCATTCCCATCAACATGGATGAAAGAATGATCCATCTTCGGTCTTCCATCCCCTTCCAATAACTATATGCCACCACAAACCAAAGGGAAGCGATAGCATAATCCATGGCTCCTAAATGGGAATGAAAAAAAAGTCTCGGTAAAAAGAAAAAGGAGGCAGTTGCAATAAGAGCAATTTTAAAATCAATTAGCTCCTGAACAAACAGAAATAGAAAGTAAGTGGAAAAAAATACAAAAATCAGTGTGGCCAGGCGAAAAGAAGAAATGGTATTTAGGAGGTTCAATCTTTCATGAAATAGATAAGCTGTTATTCCTCCTAATAACTTCGGAAGGGGCGGATGCTCGCTGTTGATCTTCCAGTAGGTATCAATATCTGCGAGGGAAGGGTTTTGCCACCATCGAAAATAAGAACTGCCTGCCTGAAAATATACTCCCTCATCCCAGGTGACCCCATAATCATCCAGGGAGAGGAAGACAATCCCACAAAAACACGCGGATATGATTAAGGCCACATGCTTTTCATAAAACTTCATTGCCTTGCCTGACCCTCCAATTGCCCTTTCAGGAGAGTCAATTGCTGGGCCATCTCTTTCACCTGGTGAGAGAGCTTAGATATTTGAATGGAATAATGCAGGCTAATGACCATCAAGAAAAGGAGGCCGAAGATAAAAAGGGTGGTCGTGGGAGCAATGGCTCCGATGAGGTGAGTGATAAAAACCAGCAGGTCATACCACAAAACCAGAAGGATAATGGCCCCTCCCGTAAGCAGCCACAACCAGGAGTATTCCTCCCGCAGCTTCCTCCTCCTGACCAGCTCCACGACGAGGAGCATAATCAGAATACTGGCTACGATGGCAAAAATCTTCTGTCGGAAGAGCATGGTCTTTCTCCTTTAAAATAGAGAATCATTCACCGCAGAGCAGGCAGAGAACGCAGAAAACGCAGAGTTGAAATTCAAGTTTGACACCCTCACCCTGCCCTCCCCCATCAAGGGGGAGGGGATTCTTGAGTAGGCTTATTATTCCCCTCCCCTTGCGGGAGGGGAATAAGGGGAGGGGTATTTTTTGCGCAACAAATTTAGAGTAATTGAAAGTAACATCTTGTAAACATAGTAGAGGGGTTTTAATCCGCTGTGCATGGACCGTCCCTTCAAATTGGGATGCATGCCCACCGGCACTTCGCGGATGCGCAAACCAGCCCGGTGGAGCATCACCAGCACGTCCGCGTCCGGATAGTCGCCAGGAAAGGCGTCACTGACGCAGAATTCTAAGGCCCGCCGGCTTAATCCCTGGTAGCCAGAGGTGGGGTCGGTGATTTTTTGGCCACTGAGAAAGCTGGCAATAAACCCGAAAAGATACATTCCCATTCGGCGCACCAAGGGAACCCGATATCCTCCCTTTCCCAGGAAGCGAGAGCCGATTACTACATCCGCTCTCCCTCCTTTTACCTCCTCGAGGAGGAGAGGAAGCGAACGCGGGTCATGCTGGCCATCCCCATCCATTTGCAGCACATATTCAAAGCCATACTTCCAAGCGTATTTGTATCCTGTTTGCAAGGCAACACCATAGCCCATGTTGAAGGGATGGGATAAAACATTTGCCCCGGACGCAAGGGCTTTCTCTTCAGTTTGATCCACAGAGCCATCATTCACCACCAGAACCTGAGCCTCGGGAACTTCCTTTTTCACCCGTTGAATAAGCGGCGCGATTTGTCCTTCCTCATTGAAGGCCGGGATCACGATCAGAACCTTTCCTTTTCCCGCTCCCACCCGCATTCTCTTTCTCCTATATCTTTTTTCTGGCCACTATGAGGCAATGGAGACTGAGCCACCAGAAACGAAAGGGAAGGCAGACCACCTCCTGGATTTCAAAGCCAACCTTTTCCAAGGCTTTGCGCATTTCCGACGGAGTCCACTGTCTTATATGGCCCGAAGGGGAAAACGCCTCCTTCAATTTCAGGAAACCCAAACGGGCGCATTTGAAGAGAAAATCGTTCGGAAACATCAGGAGTAAGAGCCCCCCTTTTCTTAAAACCCGATGGATTTCTTTAAGGGCCTTTTCCGGTTCAAAAAGATGCTCAACGACTTCCATAAAAAGGCAACAATCAAAGGAACGATCGGCAAATTCAAGTCCGCAGGCGTCCCCGTAGTGCGCGGGTATATGGTATCGTTTACAGATTTCTATTTTTTCCCGTAAATAATCAATGCCCACCACATTCCGATCAGGAAATTTCTTAAGGATCTTCTCCAAGGTGATCCCTTCTCCACACCCAACATCCAAAATATTCTTTTCATCCCCAATGTAGGACAGGGTACGCTGATCCCGGTAGTCCCAGTACCACCTTCCCACCCCTCCTTTTCCGTATTGTTCTCTCTGAGGGAGAGGGGAAGTCATCGGCAGCCCCCTTTGGCAAAGTACCAGCGGAGCAGCCCCCAGCCTACACCCCATAGAGAGCGCATTTGGTGGAAATCCCTGGTCCTCCATAGTCTCTTGAAGATATAACCCAACCTGAAGTAAAAGGCTTTATGGGCCAAGCGAAGGATCTTTTTCAACGAATCCTCCGACCAGTTTTCTGAGAGAAGCACAGGGCGTTTTCGGTCTTTGTCAAAAGGGTTATTCGCGTCTACCTCGTAATACCACCCTTTAGCCTTCGCTTCATCGTAGAGCTTCGTTCCCTCAAAAGGAGAGAGAATGCTGAACTGAGCGTAATCAGGATCTAATTCTCTGGCAAATTCTATGGTCTGCAAACCTTCCGCAAAAGTCTCCACCGGAATCCCCAATATAAAATAAGCCATTGGCTTGATTTCCGCCTGACGAGTCAAGGCGAAAGCCCGGCGAATTTGGGGGAGCGTTATTCCTTTCTCAAGATAATCCAGGCCATTCTGATTGCCGCTTTCCACCCCGTAAGCGATTAAAGAGCAGCCGGCCTTTTTCATCCAGGATAGCATTTCCGCATCCACTCGATCGACTCGTCCTTCACACTTCCACTCAAACCTCAGACCTCTTTCCAAAATCCCCTGACAAATTTCTCCTACCCTCTTTTTGTCCAGCGTAAATAGGTCATCATAAATGATAATCGACCGGATTCTTAGATCCTTTACAATCTGCTCCATCTCATCCAGGACATTCTCCGCATTTCGTGCCCGCCATCTGGAGCCAAAGATCGACTTATCGCAAAAAATGCAGCGGTAAGGACAGCCGCGGGAAGTAAACATGGTAGTGACTTTTCTCCCCGGCCAGAGAGCATATCGATAGGAGGAATTGGGCAAGAGGTGGCGGGCAGGGAAAGGAATTCTATTCAGGTCTTGGATGAAGCCACCGGTTAGATTAAATTTCTGCGGACCAACGAGTCCCGGCACATCCCAGGGGTTTTTTCCTTCTTCTAACCTTTTCACAAGCGCCGCAAAGCTTTCCTCGCCTTCTCCCACAATCCCAAAATCAAGGTCTGGACAGTCTTTGAAAAAATCCTGTTTGTGGACTGATAGGTGCGGACCTCCCATGACGAGGTATCGAGTATGGGGCCGGCAGATTTTAATCGCTTGGAGGGTATTATCAATAGTGGGGGTCATACCCCCGATCCCGATGAGGTCCGCTTTCTCTTTTCTTATCCTTTCCTCAAAATCATTCCAACTCAGCCCTTCGGCAAAAGCATCGATAATCCTTATGGTATGACCCTCTCGCTCAACCACCGAGGCCAAATAAGCCAGCCCCAATGGTGGAACCACCACATCCTCTCGCTTTAAATCCCTGGATGGTGGTTGAACAAAAATAATTCTCATTTTACTTTCAATAACCTCATTCTTCTTTTCCCCTCCCCTTAGAATTACCACCCCCACCCTTCCCTCCCCCATCAAGGGGGAGGGAGCATTGGAATAAACCGTTATCTCCCCTCCCCTCGGGGGAGGGAGCATTTGAATAAACCCTCTTCTCCCCTCCCCTCGCGGGAGGGAGCATTTGAATAAACCCTCTTCTCCCCTCCCCTCGCGGGAGGGGATTAAGGGGAGGGGGATGTACAATAGTTCCTTATTGTCTCTATTACTCCTTCTATATTCTTTAACACCTCGTTATTCCAAAATCTTAAAATTTTAAACCCTTGTCCCTCGAGCCATCTGCTTCTGCCAATATCTTTTTCACGTTTAATTGCATGCTGGCCGCCATCAATTTCGATGATGATCCGTCTCTCAAAACAGACAAAGTCAACGATATAATCCCCTATCGGCTCTTGTCGGCGAAATTTAAGCCCTTCCAGTTGCTTTCTACATAAATGCTTCCATAACAATTTTTCGGCATCTGTTGCATCTCTCCTCAGAATCTTAGCAATGTGATCTAAATTACTCTTCAATTCCGATTCACCCCCACCCTCCCCTCCCCCATCAAGGGGGAGGAGATTTCTTTCTAATTACATAATGTTTGCCCTCTCCCCCCGTGGTCGGTCGGAGACTCGACTCTGCGAGGTCTAATCGACTGGCGGGAGAGTCGTTAAGACCCGACCACGGGGGTAGGGTGAGGGGGCCTCTTCGGAATTTTTTCACACCTTCCCCCATCGAGGGGGAGGGAACATTTGGAATAAAGCATTATCTGCCCCCCCTCGCATGAGAGGATCTACCCTGTGGGATTGAAAAATTTATTACAAAGGGGAAGCGGGAGCAAAATTTTTTATTCCTTCAAAGAAATTTCTCTGGCGCTGATGCCGAAACGGTTAAGCCAGCTTAGAATCTCTTCTCTGCTTACCCGGGTAAGCTTCTTCATCTCTTTTCTTTTTTTCCACATTTTAGTCAACCCCCGGGCGGCTGAAACATAAGCCTTCACCAGGATTATCAGGAGCTGTAAGCGAGAATACTGCTGGCTGAACCTTCCGGCAGCTCCTTGGCCAGTCAAAGCCCCGTATCCCTGGAGGAAAAATCGCCAGAATGTATAAAACGGGCTCTTCATGAGCAAAGATAGGGGAAAATATTTAACTGCCACCCATACCCGGTTTCTCTCCACGTAAAAGGCCTTGAGAGGAGAATAAGACCCACTGGATTGAGAATACCGGTGATGAACGATAGCTTCAGGAACATAGAGGCATTTCCAGCCGGCCAACCTGCCTTTCAGTCCGATGTCTGTATCATCCCCGTAAGCAAAAAAATCCTCGTCAAAGAGCCCGATTTCTTCCAACATTTCCCGCCGGTAGAGGGCCGCACAGCCGCTGGGGAAAAGGACTTCTTCCTTTTTATCAAACTGGCCCCGATCTACCTCCAACCTTCCCCGTCCCCTGTTTAACCCATCCCGATATATGAGGTGCCCAACGTTATCGATAATCTTTGAGGAGCCATGGAGATAGATTTTAGAGGCCAGCATGCCTACCCGGCCGTTTTCTTCCGCTGCTCGTACCAGCTCTTCGAGCCAATGGCTGTCCGCCCGGGCATCATTGTTCAGGAGGGCGATGTATTTCCCTTTGGCCACTCGTATTCCCTGGTTATTCCCTCGGGCAAAACCTACATTCTCTGCGTTTCTCAGGAGGCGACCAAATTCTGGTGAATGGGATTGGAGATACTCGAATGATCCATCGGTGGAACCATTATCCACCACGATGACTTCAAAATCAGAAAAGGTCTGGTGGCGCAGGGAATTCAGGCATTCTTCCAGGTAAGCTTTTCCGTTCCAATTCACGACAATGACCGATACGAGTGGTGGGAGCATAAAAACCTACTGGCCGATGAAAAAGTGCTGGCCCATGGAAGCATATCTAAGATAATTTTTGCGAGCTTCCTGGCTTTTTTCTTTCCATCCTTTTTTCTCGTACAGCCGGATTAAAGCTTTATAGACTGGCACATATTCTGGTTCGAGCTTTGCCGCTCTTTCCATGAAGGAAATGGCCCGGTCAACATCCCCTTCTTTTTCATAAAAATTCCCCAGATTCCCATGAGTTCTGGCATAAAAGGGGCGCGCCTGGAGAGCCAGTTGAAGTTCCTTGATTCCTTCTTCCTTACGTCCCTGCTGTAAGTAAATGATCCCCAAATTATTATGACACTCCGGCGACAGGCGGGGGGTGAGAACGATGGCCTTCTGGAATGCCTGAATTGCTTCTTCCATTTTCCCCTGATGGAAATAAATATACCCGAGATTCAGGAAGGGTTCACCAGCTTTGGGATTGAGCTGGATTGCCTTCTTAAACTCCTCGATAGCCTCGCCCGTTCGACCGACATGGTTAAGAGCTAACCCCAGCCCCGTATGAGGGCGGCCTTTGTTTGGAGACTTTTCTGCGGCATCCTCCCATAAAGTCCAGTAACTGGTCCACGTGAAGTTTCGCAGAACAGTGGCAAATCCATAAAGTTCAACTACCAGAGCGCAGAGGAAAAAGAAAACCAGCTTGCTTGCCCGGCTACTTGTTTTTACCCTGGCTTGAAAAATCCAATCCGCAGCCAGAGCCATGATCACGGCATACCCCACGGAAGGGAGATAAAGCCACCGGTCTGTAATCATGTCCTCCAGGGGGATCAGACTGTTTGTCGGCAGAAGGTTTATGATAAACCAGAGCGCAAAAAAACCTACTAACCGGGAAAATTTAGCTATCTTCCATATAAAGAGAGCAAGGGCTATTAAGATAGAGAGGGAAAAAATGACCTGGCTTTCAAGAATTGAATAGGAAATGGGAAAATCATAATCGACATTGAGATTCAAAGGTAGAAATAAGGTCCCCAGGTAGTGAACCCAGGCCCGGAGTTGAGTGAGGAAAATTTCATAGGGAGGCCGGATGATTTCAGAGCTATATTGCAGGGAGCCAAAAAAATGAAGTCGAATTAACAGGTAGACCATGGAAAGGAGGCCGTAAGGGAAAAGTGAAAAAACCCGTTTTTTCCAGCCTCGTCCGAGAGGAAAAAGTAAGTTAAAGAGAAGGAGGATCATAAGTAGAGTGACGGCTGTCTCTTTAACTAACAACGCACAAGCGTAGCTGAATAAGGACAGAATTACATAGAAAATACCTTCAAATCCCCCCAACCCCCCCTTTACCAAAGGGGGGCGGAGGGGGGATTTTGCCAAAGGGGGAAGCTGTGAAAAAATTCCATTTTCACCCCCACCCTCGCCCTCCCCCGTCGAGGGGGAGGGAATTTCTTTTTGTATTTCAAAATGTTTACCCTCTCCTCTGGGGGGAGAGGGTAGGGTGAGGGGGAATATTCCAATTTTTTCACACCTTCGGGGGCCAAGGGGGGATTTTGATGGTTCGTGGGTATCGCTGGCGCCATGAATGATTAGTTGGTGGATTTTTCCGGTAAACTGGTATTGCATGTAGGACCAAAATGCTAAAAGGAAGAAAAAGGCCGTGAGCAAGTTAGAACGCCCTACGATGTAGGTTACCGATTCAGTCTGTACGGGATGGAGAGCAAAAACTGAGGCCGCAAAAAGGGCGGTCAGCTGATTTCTTGTCGGATTAAATCTTTCTTCGTCGGGAGTAATACGCAGAAAAAGGAGCGTGATAAAAAAGACCAAAAAAGCGCACAGAGTATGCAGAATAAAATTGAAAAGATGATATCCAAAGACCTCCAATCCCCCTAAGGAGTAGTTCAAAGCGAAGGAGAGCATCAGGAGGGGCCGATAGCCACTTGTTTCTTTGACCAGGCCACTTCCCAGTTGGGGATTTAAAAAAAATTGGGGGTAATTGGCCGGGTCTTTAATGGCTGGGTTTTTGAGGATGACATGGAAGTCATCATACTGGAAGGAATTTTGAAAAGAATTGGAGTAAGCCAGAAGGATGAGAAGCGTGACGATCAGGCAATAAGACAGATTTGTCTTGAGAAATTTTATCATGCCTCATTTTACCAAAAAAAAGGGGAAAGGAAAAACCTTTCCCCCTTTCATGGATTCTGCCAAATGAAATCTCCCCTTATGGAGGAGTGATATTTCCTCCGGAATACACTGTATAGAGCTGCGCACCCGACGCAACCGCAGTGCTATATTGAGCCGTCATTTCCAGGCTGGTCATAGTGCCAGTCACAACGTTCCAAACCACATTCGATGATGGTCTGTAGCCATATGCCTGCACAGCAGCTGAGGTCACGGTTCCCGCCGGACTATCGCTAAAGAATGCCTGGGACGCCGTATACATATTTTTCAGGTCTGATTTGGACGTGGCGTTGTAACCCCTCAGTCTGTAAGCCGTGAACTGCGGGATGGCGATGGCCGCCAGAATCCCAATGATCGCGATGACGATCATCAACTCGATCAACGTAAAGCCTTTTTCACCTCTCCGAAACTTCCTTAACATCTAATTACCTCCTTTTTTGATTTTTAATCTAAATTGTTAAACCCAAAAACCTTTTTCCTGGCTTACTTCCCCTGCTTGTTATCCCCAATTCACCTCCTTCCATCCCTATCTTTTTCATACATTTCTCTGCAATTCTTTTGCCAATTCTTCATGGAAAATGAAGAGCTTCTGTAATTCATTGATTTTAGTAATATTTCGTCGAAAATTGTAAAAAGGGCTCATTGAAAAAGGACTTCGAACGATGGAAAATCGGACAAAAAATGTCATGTAATAAATATTTTTTGTCACTTTCTTCCTCCTTCCTCTGCAAATTCAAACTTGACGAAGTCGTAAAAAGTCAATAACACTCCCTCTTCCTTGATGGGAGAGGGCTTGCCCTGTGAAGTGAATCCCATTACTCCACAGGCTAAAGGTGAGGGTGAATGATGGGGATATTTCTGCCGCTTAATGGACCCCCCCTCCCCTTTATCCCCTGAAGGTGTGAAAAATTTAAAATATTCCCCCTCACCCTACCCTCTCCCGCCAGGGGAGAGGGTAAACCTATTGAGATAAAAAAGAAATTTCCTCCCCCTTGATGGGGGAGGGGCAGGGTGGGGGTGATTAATGGGATTCTTTCACAGCTTCGGGGAGAGGAGGGTGGGGGTGAGATTAGGAATTTTTTCACAGCTTCGCTCCCGCCAGGGGAGGGGAAATTCTACTTTTTACCAGATCGTCAAACTTGGGTTTCGTCGAATTGGAAAGGAGCAGAGATGAGTTCGAGGATTGCTTTTAGATAAAGAATAATGGGGGAACCCGGTTTCGGGTCTAAAAAGGCGCTTTAACGAACAGAGAGTTTATGAATTATATAGTGAAAGACCAAAGAAAGTAGTCATCGAGAGGAGTCCCGCGAAGCGCGGGACGAAGCGGGTCGTATCGACCTTCACGGAGTTTACCCTAAGCAAGATAACGAGATTCTTCGCTTCGCCCTGTACACCATGCGGTGCAGGGCTTCGCTCAGAATGACAAAAAGCGAAGGATTCGCAATGACACCCATGGGTTGTCAACTTTTTTATTGCGTTCACCATAATAGATTGGGTTACTGGCTTAAGGTATCAGTTACAGAACCGTCAGCGTTGATCATGTAGGTACCCGTCAAACTCGCATGGCTACCCGTTACATCCCCGTTTGTGTCCACGACGATTGTAACGTTGAGGGATACCCTTGCCGGGGGATAATTAACCATTGGTCCTGGCCCGATGCAGGTCTCAGCGGGTGGAGTACCTCCCAAGTTTTCAGCGAGCCATGCCTGCACTGCGGTATGGGCGTTTTTTGTATCAGAGCGGGTGGTCGCCATAAAACCTCTGACTCTGTATTTGTTGAACTCCGGTATGGCAATGGCTGATAAGACCCCCAAAATGGCCACAACGATCATTAATTCTACCAAGGTGAAGCCTTTTTGTTTTTGGCGAAATTTTCTTAACATTCTACCTCTCCCCCTCCTTACCCCTGATTAGGCAATTTTCTTGCCAAACTTTTGATGAATTCAAATTGCTTTCTTTTCCGAAGCTTTTAAATTTACCCCTTTTCTTAGAGCTATTGCCAATAATTAAGTAATTTTATTTGGTTTTAAAATGGAGGTCAATACCTCATTCAAACCTCCAAGGGCCCCAAATAATGATAGTAGATAGGTAAAGATCCATTCCATTTTCAGTAACGAAGTGACAGAAAATGTCAAGGGAGAAGCACTTATCGTTACTTGATTGGCAGATGAATAAGGAAGGTTGTGCCGCGGCCTAATTGGCTTCGGACTGTGATCTTTCCCCCGTAACTTTCCACGATGCTGTGCACGATGGAAAGCCCCAGTCCTGTTCCGTTCTCCTTGGTGGTGTAAAAAGGGTCGAAGATTTTGTTGATTTCATTTTCCCCAATTCCCGATCCTGTGTCTTTGATGGAGATCTGACCCTGTTTCAGTTCTGCATCAAAAGGCGGAGAAGGGGGAAGGCGGCGTAACTCCACCCGAAGTTCTCCTCCGCCGGGCATGGCCTGGGCAGCATTGATGAAGAGGTTCCAGAAGACCTGTTTGATCGGTTGCGGATCACCCAGCATGGAAAGTTCATCATGGAATTTGGTGACCAAACGGATTTTCGAATTGCATTCCGGGCTATGGGCAAAAACCTTTAGAATGTCATCCACGATTTCATTCAAGTGAATGAGTTCTTTCCCCGGCGAGGTGGGCCGGGCATATAGTAAGAAATCCGCCACCAGAGAATTAAGGTGGCTCACTTCTCGCAGGATAATGTCCATGAGATGGTGATGCCTGGGGGATTTTTCCAACTCTTCCCTCAAAAGTTCGATGGAGCCGCTGATCGAGGCGAGAGGGTTCCGAATCTCATGGGCCATACCGGCGGCCAGCGACCCCACGGCTGCCAGGCGGTCAGCCCTCTTCAGTTCTTCTTCCATTTCGCGGAGCTTGGTCAAGTCCTGGAAGATGACGGTGCTGCCGATCTCCTGATCATTAGAATCCTTCAGGGGAGAGACTGAGAAGCCCAGGACCAGAACGACTCCATCCTTCCTCTGGAACTTTGTCTCCCATCGGGAAAACCGAATCAGCTTACCCCATCCCATCTCTGGAGTCCATCCGATCGATCGAGACCAGCCCAAAAAGCCTGGAAATAGACTTTCGATCTCTTCCTGGTAGATCTCTTCCAGTCTGTAACCCGTGATCTCTTCCGCCATGCGGTTGAAGGAGGTGATCCGGCCAGCTCCGTCGGCAGTGAGCAAACCGCTGTTCACGTTTTGGACAATGTGTTTGTAGAGTCGCTCTAACTGCCTGTAATCAATCAGGCGTTTTTTTAACTCTTCTTCTTTCTGGCGAACTTGCTCCGAAAGGTAAGCGCTGAGGATAGCCACGAGGTAAAAAGCAACCGTATTCATGGCGATCAGATAAAAGACGTAACTGCTCTTGTAGCCGGCCGACAGGGGCAAGCGGCTTCCCAAGGGAAGGATCACCTGATAGAATTGCAGGTCCAGTAAGGCCCCGTAGAGAATACTGCTGGCCGAAGCCACGAGCAGCCCACCCCGGCGGTAGAGGATCGAGCTGGCACTGAAAATGGTGAGAAGATAAACCCAGGAGAAAATAGACTCGATTCCCCCGGTGAAATAAATCAGCAGGGTGACGAAGAAAACATCGCCCAGGATCTGCCCGTAGGCAAAGGCCTTGAGGCGCTTGACCTGCCGTAGGAGAAGAGCATAGAGCAGAGTTAAAGCATAGGTAAATCCGATAAGCAAGTATAGGTAAAAGGGGGAGGCATACTGGAAGAACTGGCTCTCTTTGATCTGAACGAGGGCCGTGGCCCCGAGGAGTAGCGTAACCACTACGGCTCGGAAGAACATGAGCCATTGGATTTTGGAAAAGAGGGTATCGGTTAAATCTTTTCCGCTCTTCCGACCCTTCACAATTCCCACTTCCTCAAATTAGGACACAGATTTTCACAGATAAACACTGAAAATTATTTCCGCTCATTATCAAAAATTTTACGTTTAACTTCTGGCTTGGGGCCAAAATTAACTAAGAGCCCGACCTCAATATCAGTTGCCTTTAAATAATTTAGTAATTGTGCCTCATTTTCTGCTGCTAAATTCTTTGCTGCTTTGACCTCTACGATCACTTTATTATCAACCAGCATATCGGCAAAATATTCACCTATAATTTCGTTTTCATAAACAACTTTTATTGCTGATTGAGAAGCAGCAACAACACCCTCTCTTTTAAATTCTATCATCATGGCATTCTCATAAACTTTTTCCAAAAAACCATAACCAAGTTTGTTATAAACTTTATAGAAGATCTTAATAATTTTCTCGGTCAGGTCTTTATATTTAGTATCCTGGCAATCTGTGTTCATCTGCGTCCAAGTGGCTCTTATTCCTTTGTCTGGTCCAGAAAGCCCCGCAGGTTATATTTCTGAATCTTCCAGCGCATGGCCCGAAAGCTCAGATTTAAAAGCTCAGCAGCTTTCTTGATCACCCCATTACTCAAATGCAGGGCTTGCAAGATGAGATCCTTCTCCAGTTCGCCAAGCTCTTTTTCCAAGTCCAGGCCCGCGGGGGTGATTTGCATGGAAGGAAGCTCCTTTTTCTTACCTTCTTTCTTGAACTCGGAGAGAACCAGGCTCTCGGGGAGGATGATGTTCGAATTTTCCATAGCCACGCTGCGTTCAATGATGTTTTCCAATTCTCGGATATTTCCTGGAAAGTTGTACTCCATCAGGGTATTCAGCGCATAGGACGAAATTGACCGAACATCCTTCCCGAGTTCCCGAGAATACTTCTCCAGGAAATACTGAGAAAGCAGGGGAATGTCCTCCCGCCGCTCTCGCAGAGGGGGAAGGTGGATATGAACCACGTTCAGGCGAAAATAGAGGTCTTCACGGAATCTTCCTTGGATGATCTCCTGCTCCAGGTCTTTGTTCGTGGCCGAGACCAGACGAACATCCACGCTTACAGTCTTTGTATCCCCCACGGGTATGAATTCTCGTTCTTGAATCACCCGCAGGAGCTTTACCTGAATGAAAGAGGAAAGGTCCCCGATTTCATCCAGGAATACCGTTCCTTCGTGGGCGATTTCGAACAGGCCTTTCTTGTTGGCTACGGCTCCAGTGAAGGCTCCCTTGACATGGCCAAAAAGTTCGCTCTCCATCAAACTATCGGGTATGGCGCTACAATTAATGATTACGAAAGGCTGCCCGGCGCGTGAGCTCAATTGATGGATGGCCCTGGCCACTAATTCTTTTCCCGTACCACTCTCTCCAGAGATGAGCACATTCGTTTTTGTCCCCCCTACCTGCTTGATCAGGTCGTAAATCTTGAGCATCGCCGGACTGTGCCCTACCAAATCATAAAAAATGCCTGCGGGAGCTTCCTGGCTTGCCCGCGTGGCCACTTTCCCCAGAGCATTGCGGATGACCGCCTTGATTTCCCGCAATTTGAAAGGTTTGGTGAGGTAATCGTATGCCCCAGCCTTCATAGCCGCGATGGCATCTTCTGGAGAAGCGTAAGCCGTGATCATGATCATGACAGCGTCCGGCTGGTTTTCTTTGACCTTGCGCAAAAGCTCCAGCCCATCCATTCTGGGCATCTTGATGTCGGAGATCAGCAAATCGTAGGGTTCGGCCTGGAATCGGGAGAGGGCTTCTTGCCCATCCACGGTACAGGTAACCTCATGCCCCTCTTTTTTCAGGAGGACCTCCAGAAATTGACGCATGCTCAATTCATCATCGACGACTAAGATCTTACTCACACCCAACACCTTTAAGAGAACAAATTCTTCATGATACCTTTATCACCCACGAACACCGCTTACGCGGGAAAAATTAAAGCCCTTCCCCCCCTCCCCTTCACCCTGTACCAAACGGTACAGGGTTCATCCCCTCCCGCGGGGGGAGGGGAAGTATTTTCTATGTAATCCTAAATTCTAATATCGAAATCCTAAGCAAATTCTTAAATTAAGCTATTGATGATGAAGTCGTAAAAACTCAAAAACAACCCCTGTGGAGTAAGCTTCACTACTCCACAGGGCGGGGGCCCTGCACCACGTGGGGTGCAGGACAATGCCCCGAACCTGTCATGGTTCAGGGGTGAGGGTGAATGATAAAGGAATTTTGAATTGCGGGATTAGAATCTCGTGCTCAGAATTTCAGCTCAGTGGATCTCCAGGATCTCGTATTCCTTCTTCCCGGAGGGAACGACAACCTGAACTACCTCTCCGATCCGGCGGCCAATGAGCGCCTTGGCTACCGGAGAGTTTACCGAGATTCGCCCGTTGCGGATGTCTGCTTCGTCTGCGCCGACGATCCTATACCTGACCTGACGATCCGTCTCCACATCCCCCAGAAGCACGGTGCACCCGAAGACGACTCGATCTGTGCTCAAATCCTTAGCCTCAATGACCTGGGCCCGGGCCAGCTTATCTTCCAGTTCCTTGATCTTTCCTTCGATGTAGTCGCGCCGCTCTTTGGCTACGCGGTAATCCGCATTGTCCGTCAGGTCCCCATGGCCCGCCGCCTCGTTCAGCGCGGCAATTGCCTGGGCCCGATCCACTCGCTTCAGACGTTCGAGTTCTTCCTGTAATTTAGTGAATCCTTCCTTGGTCATCGGTAATTTTTCCAACGTTTCCTCTCCTTCCCGAACTCCATATCATTACTAAAGTAATGGGAATGTCTTAAAAAAGTTGAGATTAGCAGAATAGCAATCTGAATCTGAGCAACCCATCATGCAAAATCTCCCCTCGCCCCCCTTTGATAAAGGAGGGATGGGGGGATTTTCCGGGGAATACCGGACTCTTCGTGTTGACAACTGTCTTTTGGCGCTCACTAAAGTAGGGGCGATTCTCGTAGAGTCGAGTCTCCGACATGGATCGCCCCTACATTTGTTCTTGCATCCACCCGCGCTGCAGCCGGTAACGACCGAGGATTTCCAGAGCCTCCTCGAGTTCCCAACGATGCAAGCGGCGTCTCAGTTTGGGAGACTCCTTTGCCCGGTAGGCAGGGAAGAATTGAGTCATCAAGCTGACCGGGCATTGGCGAGAAAGATTCCGCGCCACAAAACGGGCCATGTTTTCCGTCCCAGCCAAACCGTGAGGCAGCAGAAGGTGGCGAATGATCAACCCTCGCTCCATCGTCCCGTCCTGGCCGTACTTGCCCTCGCCGACCTGCCGGTACATCTCTTGAACGGCTGCCGCATTGACTTCCGGATAGCCTGGAGCCTGGGAATAGGCGCGGGCCGTATCTTCGTCCGCATATTTCATGTCTGGCAGGTAGATATCCACGATTCCATCCAGGAGACGCAAAGTCTCCAGGCTATCATATCCATTGGTGTTATATACGAAGGGCAACCGCAAACCTCTCCCGATCGCCAGGCATATTGCTTCCAGGATCTGCGGGACGAAATGCGTGGGCGTGACCCAGTTAATGTTGTGGCATCCCCGCTTCTGTAAGTTCAGCATCATTTGAGCCAGGCGCAGCCCGCTTCTTTCTCTCCCTACGCCTAATTGACTGATCGGGTAGTTCTGGCAGAATACGCAGCGCAAGTTACAATGGGTCAGGAAGATCGTTCCCGAACCTCTGGTCCCAGAAATGGGCGGCTCCTCTCCATGATGTACGTTGTAGCTCGAGACCATGGGAAGCATTCCGGATCGACAGAACCCCCGTTCACCCCGGGTCCGATCCACGCCGCAACGTCGGGGACAGAGGCTGCAGGATTTCAGGATGTGGGCGGCCCTTTGAGTCCTTTCCTTAAGCTCGCCCGAAGCCCATAGCTCAAGATATGTCGGGAACACGATGTACGATCCTTCCAGCAACGAGCGTCAGGACAGCAAATCCTTTCAACTCCCAGCCCTGAAAGGGAGAGTTACGGCTCTTGGATTTGAACTTGCTTACTTCGATGGTCTGCTTTCGGTTAAGGTCGATTAGAGTCAGGTCAGCGTCTGCCCCCACTTTCAACTCCCCCTTGCTCAACCCGAGGATGCGCGCTGGCTTCAGGGTAAACTTCTCGATGACCTCCATTAAAGTCAGATGTCCCTCATGCACGAGTTTCAGAGTCAGGGGCAGCGCCGTCTCCAACCCGATGATCCCGTTGGCCGCGTTTTCGAACTCCAGGTCTTTCTCGATAGCCGTCTGGGGGGCATGGTCTGTGGCAATTGCATCCAGCGTCCCATCTTTCAGCCCAACGATGACTGCCACCACATCCTTGGCCGTTCTTAATGGAGGGTTCATCTTCGTGTTGGGGTCAAAACCACGCACGGCCTCATCGGTCAGGGTAAAGTAATGGGGGGCCGTCTCCGCCGTCACCTTCACCCCCCGGGCCTTGGCTTCCCGGATGGCCCTCACGGACCCGGCCGTACTCACATGGGCAATGTGCAAGGAGGCCCCTGTTAGCTCTGCCAGAGTGATATCCCGAAGAACCATCACTTCCTCAGCAGCGTTAGGGGTCCCGCGCAGGCCCAGGGTTGTGGAAACAAATCCCTCGTTCATCACCCCCTGACCAACTAAGTTGAGGTCCTCGCAATGGGAAATGATCGTCAACCCAAAACTACTGGCATACTCCAGCGCCCGGCGCAAGAGACCCGCGTTCATCAAAGACTTTCCATCGTCGGAGAGAGCCACCACCCCCGCGTCTCTCAATTCCCCGATCTCCGCCAGAGACTCCCCTTTCAGCTCTTTGGTCACAGCGCCCACGGGAAAAATATTGGTCAAAGCCCGCTCCCGCGCCTGGCGGAGGATGTACTCCGTAACGGCGCGTGTGTCATTCACCGGAAGGGTGTTAGCCATACAGACTAGCGAGGTGTACCCCCCGGCAGCCCCTGCTTTAGATCCAGATTCAATGGTCTCTTTGTACTCGAACCCGGGCTCGCGAAGATGACAGTGCATGTCGATCAACCCGGGCACGAGAACTTTTCCCGTTCCGTCGATCACCTCTCCCCTGAGAGGCACAGGACCTTTAGGCTCACCCTTTGGGGGACTCCATCCTACCTTAGCTTCTGGAATCCCCTGCCCGATTTCTGCGATCTTGCTGCCTTCTACGAGCACATCCATCTGGCCATCGATTCCGCTGGCCGGGTCCAAAACCCGGACATTCTTGATCAACAGGCTCATACTGAACTCCTGTCCGCCTCTCTCTCCCCACCTACCAGAAGGTAGAGAAGGGCCATGCGCACGGCCACACCATTAGTCACCTGGTCTAAAATCACCGAAAAAGGCCCGTCAGCCACTTCCGGTGAAATCTCCACCCCTCGGTTCATGGGGCCGGGGTGCATGACCAAGACTTCTGGTTTGGCTTCCTTCAGGACTTCCAAGTTTAAGCCGAAGAACCGCGAATATTCCCTAAGGGTGGGGAAAAACCCGCTGCCTTGGCGTTCGAGCTGAATCCTGAGCATCATGATCACATCTGCTTGTGGGATGACCTCACGCAGGTTCGAATGCCAGCGGACGCCCAACTTTTCCACCTCTGCGGGCATCATGGTGCGAGGTCCCGCCAGATGTACTTCTGCCCCCATTTTTGTGAACCCATAAATATTCGACCGGGCCACTCGACTGTGCAGGATGTCTCCCACGATGGCCACATTCAACCCTGCGAGTCTTCCTTTCTTTTCTCGAACGGTGAATAGATCCAGCAGAGCCTGGGTGGGGTGTTCATGGGCTCCGTCCCCGGCATTGATGACCGGAACACGCATCAGCCGGGCGAGGAGATGGGGTGCTCCGGAAGCTGAGTGGCGGATGATAATGCAATCCGGATTCATGGCCTCCAGGTTCTTAGCTGTGTCAATGAGCGTCTCCCCCTTGGCTACGCTGCTGGTAGAGGTGGAGATATTGATCGTATCCGCGCTGAGTCGTTTGGCCGCGATCTCAAAAGAGGTGCGGGTTCGCGTGCTGGCCTCGAAGAAAAGGTTGATTACCGTCTTTCCCCGCAGGGTGGGAACTTTCTTGATTTCCCGGGTGGAAACCTCTTTAAAGGATTCGGCCGTATCCAGGATGAGGCTGATTTCCGAATCACTCATCTCCTGGATTCCCAGAATGTCTTTGCGTGCCAGCCTCAGAACAGGTTTTTCTGAAAATGGCTGGCCGGATACCCGGCTCCGATCGTCAACCATCTCCCTCGCCTCCCCATTCTTAAAAAGGGTTCTAAAGAAATCCGAATATCGGATTTCTAAACAAATTTTTGATGACAGGGAGTCACCCGCGAACCCTGAAAATCCCCCCTCGCCCCCCTTTAGCAAAGGGGGGTTAGGGGGATTTAAATGTTTCGGATTTAGGATTTCGTGCTTCGAATTTCCCCTACGGGGTTAGGGGATTTTCTCCTGAATGACCACCTGATCTTTACCTTCGACCTCCCGGAATAAGACGGCCACTTCGTCTTGGGGAGCCGTTACCACCCTTTTGCCGACGTAATCGGCTTGAATGGGTAGCTCCCGGTGGCCCCGGTCAATGAGCACAGCCAGCTGGATGAACCTGGGGCGGCCAAAATCAATCAGAGCATCCATCGCGGCCCGTACTGTCCTTCCCGTGTACAGCACATCATCTACCAGGATGACTTTCTTATTCATCAAGGAGAAGGGAATCTCTGTCTTCCTGACGAGCGGCCATGGAAGCCCGATGGCCAAGTCATCCCGGTAAAGGGTAATGTCGACGATCCCCGAGGGGATCTTGGCATTTTCGATCTTTTCGATCTTCGACCGGATGCGCTCGGCCACATAAACGCCGCCGGTCCGAATCCCGATTAAGACCAGGTCTTCCACGCCTTGGTTGCGCTCCAAGATCTCGTGGGTGATGCGGACCAAGGCGCGCTCCATGGTCTCCCCATCCATAACCAATTCTTTATCTCGGCGCTTCATTTCCCCCTTGGCCCTCAATGGATCAGATGGCCGATCCGGCCCCAACGAACTGACATCCCCTGACTATTCCATGACCAGTAGATGATAAAGGCCTTGCCCCTAACGTCTTCCAGGGGCACGAACCCCCAAAACCGACTGTCCAGGCTACGATCTCGGTTATCTCCCAGGACGAATAGCTTTCCCTGCGGAACGGTCACCGGGCCGAAATTGTCTCTTTTTTGGACTTCCGCTGAAAAGATGGCGTCTTCCCTGTAAACCGCGTGGGAGTCGGGCACCTCAGACCCGTTAATGAAGAGCTTCTTGTTTATGATCTTCACTATATCCCCTTCCACGCCCACCACTCGTTTGATAAAATCTTTACTCCGCTCCAGAGGGTATATGAAAACGATGACGTCCCCCGGTTTCGGTTTCTCCCAGGGGAAAAGGTTGATAGAAGTGAAGGGAATTTTTATACCATAGATAAACTTGTTCACTAAGATGTGATCTCCGATTTCCAGGGTGGGCTCCATTGAGCCTGAGGGGATCTTGAAGGCCTGCACTACAAAGGTGCGGATGAAAAGAGCCAATACCAAGGCGATGACGATCGCTTCGGCATACTCCCGAAATGTCGATTTCTTTTTCTTCTCAAAGGTTTTCAATCGTTCATCCTTCCTCAAAAATTTTTTTCACCGCCGAGCACGCTGAGTCCGAAGAGGCCTGCGCCCTCCGCGTTCTCCGCGGTGAAATCTTTGGAAATATTCTACCGTCTTGCACAAACCGCTTTCAAAGGAGAACTTTGGTGCCCACCCGAAGTGGGCATGGGCTTTCGAACAATTCAAAACGCTCCTCCGTTGTTCCCCCGGCTTTGGTGGACCATGGACTTCCGGCAAAGATTTTCCGGTGATCCTAAGGAGCGTCCCAAAAAGCTCGTTGACGTTTTTTTCCATCCCTGTACCGATGTTGAACGGGCCGGAGGCTCTTGAGTTCAGCGCCAAAACATTAGCCTCCGCTGCATCTTCCACATACACATAATCCCGCGTCTGCAGCCCGTCGCCGTTGATGAGCGGTTGCCCCCCGGAAAGGAGCTCCTCGGTGAAGATAGCCACCACCCCGGCCTCCCCAAAGGGATCCTGGCGAGGCCCATAAACATTCCCATACCGCAAGGCTACGAAATTCAGCCCGTGGACAACTCGGTAATAATGAAGGTAAAGCTCTGCCGCTGCCTTAGCCACCCCATAGGGGCTGATAGGACGCAGGGAATCCTCTTCGCTGGCGGCCTGGTTCCCCTCGGGCTGATCCCCATAAATGGCTCCGCCAGAGGAAGCAAAGAGAAACTGGCGTACCCTATACTTCACAGATTTTTCCAGGAGATTTAACGTCCCTAAGACATTCGTCTCGGCATCAAAGAGAGGGTCCTGCACTGATTTCCGAACATCGATCTGGGCGGCATGATGATTGACCACCTCTGGCCGCTCGCGGATAAAAATTTCTTCTATCCCCTCATCCCGGATGTCCATCTGGTAAAAAAGGGCCCGCGGATTCAGGTTTTCCATCTTCCCTGTAGCCAAATTATCGATCACGATCACCTGGTAGCCGTCAGCAATGTAGCGATCAGCCACGTGAGACCCAATGAATCCCGCCCCCCCAGTTACGAGAATTTTCATTCCTTCACATTGTACAATCATTCACCGCAGAGAACGCGGAGAGCGCAGAGGAAAATTATGGCTCATCTCTGCGGTCTCGGCGAACTCTGCGGTGAATGGTAGAAATCTTGGATCGTTCGGACAACCTTCCACTGTTGGCCCAGCGTGAGCTCCGGGTAAATGGGTAAAGCAACCGTTTCTCGGGCAGCCCGCTCTGATTCAGGGAGGTCCCCCTGCTGATACCCCAGGTCTCGGTAACACTCCTGTAGATGAAGGGGGACGGGATAGTAGACTTCGCTCCCGATCCCCTCTCCGGTCAAGTGTTCTCGCAGGGCGTCCCTTCTATTTGTCCGGATGACAAATTGGTTGAAAATGTGGTAGTGCCCTTTCTTTGGGCGCGGAAGAAAAATGGAAGGCGGTCTTAATCCGGACTCTTCAAAGAGAGTCCGATAACGGTGGGCATTTCTTCTCCGCCCTTCGATCCAACGATCTAAATACTTCAGCTTCACCCGCAAAACAGCTGCTTGCAGCGCATCCAATCGGCTATTGATCCCGATCAACCGGTGATGGTATTTGGACTTGGCCCCATGAACCCGAAGGAGGTGAATCTTTTCCGCCAGCTCATTATCGCGGGTAACCACCAATCCTCCATCCCCAAACCCGCCGAGGTTCTTGCTGGGATAGAAAGAGAAGCATCCGAGATCCCCCACGGTTCCAGCCATCCATTCTTCTTTTGCCCCCCTACTTCTGGAGTTGGAAGAAATTTCTTGCCTGGCGCCCATGGCCTGGGCTGCATCTTCCACCACCCTTATCCCGTAGCGCCGAGAGAGCTCCATCATAGCTCGCATATCAGCCATCTGGCCGAAGAGGTGTACGGGGATGAGCACCTTCGGACGCTCTTCTTTCCGGCGGATTTTTCTCAGGTAATCCTCCAGCCTGTTGGGGTCGATGTTATACGTGCGCGGGTCAATATCTATGAAAATGGGTACAGCCCCCAGCCTGGAGATAGACCCTCCGGTGGAGAAAAAAGTGTAAGAAACTGTGGCCACCCGGTCCCCGGCCTCCACTCCCAGAGCCATCAAGGAGAGCAGTAAAGCGTCTGTGCCCGAGGCCACACCAATAGCCTGGGGAACCCCTAAGAAAGCCGCCACTTCTCTCTCGAAGGCCTCTACCACCGGTCCCAGGATGAAAGCCTGGCTCTCCAACACGCTTTGAATCGCCTGGTTTACCTCGTCCCGGATTTTCCCGTACTGTTTTTTTAGATCTAAAAGAGGGACTTTCGTACCTTACCCCCTATTAATATTTACCGCAGAGTGCGCTGAGAACGCTGAGGACCGAAATTCCAAAAAACCATCCCTTCTTGCTGTTACTTTAGAAAATTTGGATTTTCTATTTGTTTCGGATTTCGATATTCGGATTTAGGATTTTTATCTCTGGGCCCTCTGCGTTCTCTGCGGTGAATATTTTCTCCTGGTAAAAAGAAAGCCAGGAGAAACCCTGGCTTCTCTCCAGACCATGACCCTCTGAGAAAGAATTAGGCTGCCTTTTGTTTAACTATTTTATTCAGGATCTGCCAGGTCTTCAAGAGCTCCAAAGCTCTTTCCAAGGGGGGATCTTCCTGGCGTTCAGGGCTAACAACTGCCTCTCCTTTCTTGGGCTTATCCAGGATCTTTTCCGGAGTTTTCCCAGTTTTTTCCTCATCTCCCTTGAGATGGTGTTCCAGATCTTTTTCCCGCATAAGCCGCGGAGGAGCTGCTCTTCGGCCATCTGGCACAAGGTCTGAGACTATGATATCTGGTACAATCCCCTGAGCCTGGATGGAGCGGCCATTGGGAGTATAGTAGCGGGCCGTGGTCAGCCGAATCGCCGATCCATCTTCAAGGGGAATGATCGTCTGCACCGATCCTTTCCCAAAAGTAGGGGTACCCAAAATCACTGCTCTTCCATGGTCTTGTAAGGCACCGGCCACAATCTCGGCAGCGCTGGCGCTCCCGGCATTAACCAGCACGATGAGGGGGAAATCGTGCTCTTTTGCTTTTTTCTGGGCGTAGAATTTCATTTTCTGTCCTTCCACCCGCCCCTCTGTGTAGACAATTAAACCCGATTCCAAGAACTCGTCGGCCACCTTGACCGCCTGGTCCAATAGCCCTCCCGGGTCATTGCGCAGGTCCAGGATCAGACCCTTCAGGGGTGCCTCTTTGGAATCCAGTTTGCTGAGAGCGGCCTTCATGTCCGCATGGGTCCTCTCGATGAACTGGTTAATCTTGATGTAGCCGTACCCTTCCTCGAGCATTCTCGAGCGTATGCTGCGGATGGGAATGGTGGCCCTGGTCAGAGTGATGTCTTTGGGCTCAGTGAACCCCTGACGCATGATGGTAATCGTCACCTGTGTGCCCTGGGGTCCACGCATCAGTTTTACCGCATCCATCAGGTTCATGTCTTTGGTAGATTTCCCGTTAATCCGCAAGATCTGGTCTCCGCTCTGGATCCCGGCCCGGAAGGCAGGAGTGTCCTCGATGGGGGCCACCACCGTCAGAACTTTGTCCCGAATGGTAATCTCAAACCCAACCCCCCCGAAGCTCCCCCGTGTCTCGGTCTGCATTTCTTTAAAGACATCTGCAGACATGAAATTACTGTGCGGATCGAGCGTCTCCAGCATGCCGTTAATGGCCCCATGGACCAAGTTGCTTATGTTAACGGGCTCGACATAATTGCGCTCCACGATGGCCAACACATCGGCCAAAAGCTTCAGCTTCTCGTAAGTCGAATTGATGCCTGCGCCCACATAGTGTACCCTTCCCCATCCCACGAAAAAACCGAGAGCGATCAGAAGGAAGGCCATAGCCAGAAAGTTTTTCTTGGTCACCAATTTATGCATCGATTTCTCCTTTCCCCATGCGACTCCTGCCCGAGTGGGCTAACGGTCCTTCTTCCGGGCCAACCATTCCAGGGGGTCCAGGGGTTTTCCCCGCTGGCGAATTTCGAAATAAAGGCAGGGTCCTTTTAGCGAACCCGTGTCCCCCACGAGGGCCACCACTTCTCCCCTCCGGACTTCCTCACCCACACCCTTTAGCAGGGCAGAGGCGTGGCCTGAGAGGGTGTAATAACCCTCCCCGTGATCGATGATTAAGATCTTCCCGTATCCTTTGAACCAATCCGCATAGAGCACCCGCCCGTTGTAAACCGCCCGAACCTCTGCCCCCACCGCAGCTCCAATCTCAATCCCTTTCTGCAATGTGAAGGTGTTAAATTTGCGGTTTTCATTCTTTCCGAAGGTGCTGAGGATGCGGCCCTCCACCGGAAAAGCCATCTTCCCCCGCAATGCTCCAAACCCTTTGGCCGCAGGGGTGAAGACTTCTTCCCTCGCTTTGGCCCGGATATCCCTTTCCAAGCGGTCGATTAGAGCCTGCAACTGCGCAGAAGCCGCCTCCAACTCCTGGATGGCCGCCAAGTGGATTCTCTTCTCATCGCGAATGGCCTCGAGGAGCCGAGTCTTCTGAGAACGGTCTTTCTGAATTTCCGCCCTTTTTTGCTCCGTCTCTCTCCTCAACTTCTTCAGTTCCCGCTCATCTTCCTTCAATTGCTCCCGGTAGTTCCCTATGAAAGTCTCGCGCTGGCGGAAATCTTCGATCAACCGCCGGTCTTGATCGACAATCAACGCCAGGTAGCGGCGGCTGCTTGAAAGGTCTTCGTAAGAGCGGGAGGAGAAGAGAACCTGGGGCATCTCCACGTCCCCGAATTTGTACAGGGCCACCATCCGGCCGGCCAGCAATGTCTCATGGGAAGCAATGGTCTGCGTCAAGAAAGCAAGGTCCTCGTTGGCCTTTTGCACCTTTCGGGACACGACCCCTAATTTTTTACTCAGGGCCTTCAGCCCTTTCTCCCTCTCGGAAAGGTTTCGGTCCAGGTCATTGAGCTGAGAAATCACCGATGATTCTTTATGGTGGATGTCTTTGACCCGCTGTTTCTCCTCTTGGATCTTTTTCTTGAGCCCGCCCAGCTCCTTTTTGCTCTGAGCTACTCCGCTCTGCATCTTCTGCAGCTCGGTTTCCGCCATCCCGCTGCCTGCCCAGCTGGTGGCTGTTAGAAGGCTTAAAATCAAGAGGGACGTTAAACGCGTAAGTACCTCCCCACGGATGCCTGCGTTCCGAGAAGACCCAAAACCACACCGGCCAAGGCCACGGCAGCTGCTTGTTCTGCAGTGAGGAACTGCGGAGGGAAATTGCCTAACAAGTGTTTCAGGGGATCGTAGATCCTGGTCAAGAACAATTGGAATAAGGCGAAAAGGGTCGCCAAAGCCAGGCCAGCCCCCAAAAACCCTTGAAAAACTCCTTCAATATAGAAGGGAGCACGAATAAAGAAGCCAGTCGCTCCTACGTAGCGCATGATCTCAATCTCTTCCCTGCGGGCAAAAATGTTCAGGCGAATGGCGTTCGAGATGACAAAGATGGTGGCCAGAAGAAGCAACCCGCCCAAACCCAGACCCAAAATTTGGAAGAGCACCACAAACGCGGAGAACCGCTCCACCCATTCTGAACCAAATTGCAAGTCTTCAACCTCTGGAGCCTTCCGCAACTTCTCCACCAGCGCATGTACACCCACGGAGTTTTGATACTCCGGCTTGAGGTGAATTTCCAGGGAGGCAGGCAGGGGATTGCGCGGCAGACCCCTGAGCAATCCTTTTCGCCCCTGCAGTCTATCCTCCAACGCCCGCAGAGCTTCCTCCTTGGAACGGTAATTCACCCCCCGCACTTCTTTGAAGCTGCGGATCTTCTCCTGCAGACGATCCACTCGCTCCGGGGTCGCCAAATCCTTGAGGTAAGCCGTGACCCGAACCCGGCTTCCCCAATCTTCCATCAATCCTTTGGCGTTGAGGAAGAGCACCAGAAAAATTCCGAGAATCAGAAAAGAAAGGGCTATCGTTGCCAGGGTGATGGAATTCATCCATGGGTTTTGACTGAGGTTTTGCCAGGCCTGACGGAAAAAATATCTCCCCATAAAAATACAGTTTCATCGCGGAGCGCGCAGAGAACGCGGAGAAATATTAGGCATTAAATTGGTGCCAAAAGTGTTCGACATGTTCGCCTTCTGCCTTTTCTCTGCGCTCTCTGCGCCCTCTGCGGTGAATAAAGACTTTGTCGCACGCTGGCCTCTCAGGCGAAAGCCAATGGTCTGGGTAACGAACTTTCTACCACTTGGCCTCGGTTCAAAAGGATCCTCTCTTTAGGGAGAATCGCCGGCAGCCCCTCATTGTGCGTCGCCAGGACCACCGTGGCCCCGCGGAAATTTATCTCGTCAAAAAGACGCACAATTTCTTCGGCCGCCCCAAAATCGATATTCCCCGTGGGCTCATCGGCCAGGATCAATAGGGGTTCGTTAACGATCGCTCTGGCGATGGCCACCCTTTGTTGTTCTCCGGCTGATATCTGGGAGGGAAAGCAAATTCCTTTGTGCTCTAACCCCACCAGCCACAGGGCCTGGGAGGTTTTTTTAATAACCTCCCTCCTTTTCGCCCCCAAGACTTCCAGGGCAAAAGCCACATTCTCGAAAACTGTTCGCTGCCAGAGGAGTTTAGGACCCTGAAAAATTACCCCCAGGCTTCGCCGCAGGTGAGGAATCTCCCAGGATTTCAACCGAGCTACATCGAAACCATTGACCCGGATTTCTCCTTCTGTGGGACGCTCGGCTGCGTAGAGTAACTTGAGGAGGGTTGTCTTTCCCGCCCCGCTCGGACCTGTGAGGTAGACGAATCTCCCCTTTTCCACCTTCAGGCTAATGTCCAGGAGCGCCTGGGTGCCCCCTTCGTAAGCCTTGCTTACATGGACCATCTCGATCATCGCCAGTAGCCTTACTTCAATGAGAACCTTTGCTTTTCTTATAGCTCCTATTTATCGAGCGGCTTTGACTTCCTCCCTGACACAAATACAGTGTGCTTAAAATCTTGAAATTTCTAAAATTTTAACACAACCCTTGCTTGATCACAATAATATAATTAAGCTTTCAGCGCTCAGCTCTTATTTTTCTTAGGTGGCTGAACCTTGATTACCCCGCCAACGGCGGGGCTGACCGCTTTTGCTTCTGGTTTACTGCAGGCTGGCGATGATGGGCTTGATCTTTTCTTTTTTTTCGAAGGCCAAGGCAAATTTTCGGGCCTCCTCCAGAGATTGAAAATGACCAATGCGCACCCGGTGCAATGTCCCCTTGGCTGCTGCACTGCCGGTAACCTGGTAAGCTGAATATCCTTTAGCCCGTAATTGATTCACCATTTCTAAAGCGTCCTCAGGGTTGGTAAGGGCAGCCACCTGCAGGGTAAATTTGGCTTTTGGCTGGGGGGGTACTTTCACCGCTCCGGGGGTAAAACCTTTCTCTTCTGGTGGCGATAACTTATCCTCAGAAATCTTTTCTTTGCTTTTTTCTAAGGATTCGAGCACCGAGCTCTTGGCTTCCTTGCCGGGCTGTGAGTCCGGCTCCTTGAGCTCGAAGCGAAAAGGGAGGCCTTTTTGAGCCTTGGCCTGGGCTTTTAAGGAAGGTTCCCCCGCGTACTTCATTTCAGTGAGCCCTTTCCCCATCCGCACTCCGGAAATAAAAGCCACCAGGGCCAAGAGGAGGGCGCCGGCGACGACGAAAGACCATTGCATACTCTTTCCCTCCTTCCGAGGTTGCAGGAGGCTTGTCCCGCGCGGGCGGCGCTTTTCCCGGCTTCGGTCTGCTGGTTTGTCCATCCCTTCCTTTCCCTTTTCCATCACATGCGCTCCAAAGCCTCCATTCCCAGCATTCTTAGACATGTGGCCAGGACTTCTTTCACACAGTGCGTCAAAAGGACTCGAGCCTGAGTAATTCTTTTTTCATCGCTAAGGACCCTATACCTGGCCAGAAAGACGTTGAACGACATGGCCAGCTCTAAGGTGTAGACCGCAATCACTGAGGGTTCATACTCTTCTAAAGCTCGCTCGATGATCCTGGGAAGCTCACCCAAACGTTTGATCAAATCGAACTCTTCGTCGCTGCAGAGAATCTGGAAGTCTACCTTTTCGGATATTTCTCCGCAGTGTTTCCTCATAATCCCGCAACAGCGCACATGTCCGTTTTGGCAGTAAGGACCCGTAGCGCCCTCGAAAGCCAAAATTCGATCCCAGTCGAATTCAACATCCTTAGCGCGCTTTGTCCGCAGGTCGTTGAAGATGATCGCCCCCAGGCCTACAGCGCGGGCGATATGCTTTTTCTCCTCTTGCGGAATCTTCCCGATGCGGGCTTCTTTATCTTCGCCCCGCCCCTCGATGACCCTTTCGGCCCGCTGCACAGCCTCGTCGATTACATCCCTCAGAAAAACAACCTCTCCCCGCCGCGTGCTCATTCCCAGCACGTGCCCGAAGTCCACATGCACTAACTGCTGACTCCATTCGTAGCCCATGAGCTCCAGAACTTTGAATAACTGCTGGAAATGAAGCCGCTGGGGGGTACCGACTACGTAAATTAACTTTTCGAAGTTCCACTTCTCGAACCGGTATTCAGCCGCCGCAATGTCCCGAGTGAGATAAAGGGTAGCTTCGTCCCTTTTCAGGATGAGGGCCGGGGGCATCTCGAAGGCTTCCAGGGGAACCACCCAGGCCCCTTGGCTCTCCACCAGAAGACCCGCCTTGCGGAGGCGTTCAACCAAAGCGGCAATTCTGTCCTGATAAAAGCTTTCCCCATCGTAGGAGTCGAAGGTAATGCTCAGGAAGCTGTATAGCCGCTCGAACTCTTCGATGCTGATTTTTCGGAATCCTTCCCAGAGGGTACGGGCTTCAGTTTCTCCGTCCTCCAATTTCCTGAACCACTCTCGCGCTTCCTCGTGAAGGACTTCATCCCTTTTGCTTTCCGAGTGGAAGCGGCTGTAAACTTCAAAGAGATGCTTCAGGGGCTGCGCTTCCAGTTGGGCCGGATCTCCCCAGTGTTTAAAGGCGGTAATGACTTCACCAAACTGCTTGCCCCAATCTCCCAGATGGTTAAGCCGGACCACCTCATAGCCCCTCTTTTCAAAGATCCGGCAGAGCGAATGGCCAATGATCGTAGAGCGGAGATGGCCGACATGAAAAGGCTTGGCAATATTGGGGGAGGAGAATTCAATTAAAATCCTTTTCGCCACGCCTTCCTGACTCCCCCCGTAGCGTTCGCCCAGGGAAAAGATTCTTCTTAAGACAATCTCAGCCCAGGCTGGTCGGTTAATCCGGAAATTAAGGTATGCTCCGTCGGAAAGGCAACTGGCTAACAATCCCTGCGGCTTAAATCTCAGGGCGATCTCTCCAGCCAAAGCTTGGGGGGATTTCCGCTTAACCTTAGCTAAAGAGAAGCAGGGGAAGGCATAGTCGCCCCATTGGGGGTCCCGGGGGATCTCGATCAATCTGTGACCTTCCCCGATGGACAAGCCTGTCTCCCGGGCAACGAAATCGGCTATGACTTGGGTTACTTCATTCATAACAAATTTTATCCAGACCAGAATCAGCCACAGAGGTCACAGAGAAAAAAGAGCTATAAAGATTCGCTTACACCCATCCATTCTTTGTTCCATGAACAGGATTATCTTTATAATATCTGGACATCCAGGATTTGAGCTTGCGACCTGTCTTGTTATTGTAATTTTTCCATTCTCCTCTGTGATCTCTGTGTTCTCTGTGGCCAAAAAAATCTTCAGTTGGCTAGGAGTTCCTCGTAGATCTCCGGGCGCCGATCCCGCAGGAAAGTCCAGACCCGGCGGGTTCGCTCGATCTCCGCCAGATCAACGCTGAACATAACCGCTCCTTCCTGGACGCCGCTGGGCTGGTCCACCAACTCTCCTTCCGGAGAAGCACAAAAACTTTTCCCGTAAAAATCTTGCTTGGCTTCCCTCCCCACCCGGTTAACCCGAAGGATAAACACTCCATTTGTGGCCGCATTGGCACAAATCACCTTTTCCCACTTTTCCTGCGAGGCCATGGCCGCTGCCGTGGGGGAAAAAATGATCTGAACTCCTTTCAGAGCCAGGATCCGAGAACCTTCCGGGAAGAAGTTATCCCAGCAGATCTGTACACCCACCCGGGCGTAGCGCGTAGTGAACACCGGAAACCCCAGGTTTCCAGGGCTAAAATATGCCTTCTCTTCCCAGAGGGGGAGTTGGGGAACATGAATTTTGCGGTACTTTCCGAGGATTTCCCCATCCGCATCTATAACCACTGCGGTGTTAAAGTACAGGCCGCCAGCGTCCTTTTCAAACAAGGGGAGAACCATGACCGCTTCCATCTTCTGAGCCACTGCCTGCATCATTTCTGTTGTCGGGCCGGGTACTTCTTCGGCCAGGCGGAAATGTTCTTGGCTGATATCCCTGGGGAACCAATGGGTATTGAAAAGTTCTTGGAAGCAGATCATTCTCGCGCCTTGCTCCATAGCGATCTCAGCCAGCCTCTTCGCTTTTTCCAGGTTTTTATTCTTACCCCCAGAACAATTCATCTGAACACCGGCGATTTTAATCATAATTATTAACCCGCCCTTTCACTCAAAAAAGTTTAGCTCCTTTTCCCCCAACGGTCAAGGATGAAAAGCCAATTCACCGCCGAGGTCGCTAAGAACGCAGAGTAAGAAAAATTCTAAATTCGCATATCTAATCCCGCGAAGCGCGGGACTAAACAAATCCGAAATTCGAAATATTAAGGTCCCAAATTTTTCACTTTCATCCATTTGAATTTTGCATATTTGAATTTGTTTAGAATTTCGTGCATAGATTTCCGGCTTTTTATTCCTTCTCGGCGTTCTCTGCGCACTCCGCGGTGAATGAAAAAAAGACCCCGGAGGAAATATCCGCCGGGGTCTCACGCGGGTCTGAATGCTTTACCGCTGAATTACAATTTCACTACATTTGTTGCTTGCGGCCCTTTAGGGCCTTCAATGATCTCAAATTCCACCTTCTGCCCTTCAGCTAAAGATTTAAACCCCTCTCCTTGAATCGCTGTATAATGGACGAAGATGTCTTTTCCCCCCTCTTGCTCAATAAACCCATACCCCTTGCTGTCATTAAACCACTTCACCCGACCCGTGATCCTCATCAAAACCCTCCTTTTCTCTTTCGGACCGACGACCCGCCACTCAGTCCGCCTCGCAGCCGAGAACCCTCGGCTCATCCGACGTTGCCCATATCACAGTTCCTCAAATCCTGTCAAGAATTTTTTAAACCTTACCTCCCAGCTGCCCGCAGGCCGCCAGAATGTCCAGACCCTTGCTTTGTCGCACCATGGCTGGCAAGCGTTTAGCCAGGAGTATCTGCCGGAACCTCTGGAGGGCCTCATCCAAAGGCCTCTGGAAACGACTTCCGGGATGCTCGTTAAAGGGGATCAAGTTTATTTTAGCCCGAATCCCTCCTAATATCTGAGTAACTCGCTGGGCATCCTCCTCCGAGTCATTCACCCCTCGAATCAACACGTACTCGAAGGTTATCTTCTCCCGGTTAGCCAGAGGGATCCTTCGGCAAGCGGCCAGCAAATCCTCGAGAGGATACTTGCGGTTGATGGGCATGAGCTGGCTCCGCTGCTCATCGGTGGAAGCATTCAATGAGATGGCCAACTTGACAAAATGCCTTCGGGAATAGAGTTCCTCCATCCGCGGGGTGACCCCGGCAGTAGAAAGGGTGACGCGGCGGTGGGAAAACTGCAGCCCGGTGGGAGAGCGGATGATTTCCAACGCTCGCAGCACATTCTGAAAATTTTCCAGTGGTTCCCCCATGCCCATGAGGACCAAGTTTGTGAGTTTGCTTTCTGGGGGAAGGGTCGCTCGTACTCCTATGATCTGGTCTATCATCTCTGAGGGATCGAGGTTGCGCCTCAACCCCTGCTTTCCGGTAAGACAGAATTTACAGCCCAGGGCGCAGCCGACCTGAGTGGAAAGGCAGAGTGTATAGTGATCTTTTTCCGGGAGCAAAACGCTTTCAATCCTTTCCCCGTCATCCAAGAGGAAGAGATATTTCTTCGTTCCGTCCTGAGAAACCTGCACTTCTGCAGGATCAAGAAAGCTGACCCAGGCCCTTTCCTGTAATTTTTCCCGAAAAGCCTTAGCCAGGTCAGTCATGGCCTCAAACCGGCGCGCCCCTTGCCCATAGAGCCATCTGGCAAGTTGTGTGGCCCGAAAGGGTTTCTCCTCCAGAGAGACTACGAACTCCCTCAACTCCTTAAGAGACAGACTCTTCAGATTTACCCGCCCTTCTCGTTCCCTCATGATCTTTTGGCCGCTGATTCCCCGGCAACCCATCCGGTGCTAAAGGCCGCCTGCAAGTTATAACCGCCCGTCTTTCCGTCCACATCGATCACTTCTCCGCAAAAGTGCAGACCCCTTATAATCTTAGACTCCAGGGTTTGCGGGTGAATCTCTTTCACACAGATCCCCCCAGCAGTGATGATGGCCTCTTCGATGGGCCTTGGTCCTTTTACGGTCAGGCGCCAGTCCTTGAGAAAATTCATTACGCGCTTCCTCTCCCCCGATCGAATCTCACTCCCTCTGGAGGTATTAGATATCCCGCATCTTTGCAAGAAGACCGGTACGAGTCGTCTCGGCAGGAGGTTGGTCATGATGGTGGAAATCTGTTTCCTTTGCTGAGTTTGAAATTCGCGGAGCAAGCGAGCTTCCACCTGATCCGAGGATAAGGCTGGCTTGAAATCGATGGACAGTTCCACCCTCCCTCTTCCTTTGGCCATCTCTTCTACTGCCTCGCCGCTCAGCGTAAGGATGATCGGTCCGGATACGCCGAAGTGGGTGAAGAGCATCTCACCAAACTCCTCCCCACCCTTCCGCCCCGCCCTTAGAAGGGTTACCTTTATGTTTCTTAAACCAAATCCTTGGAGGTCGCGGACAAAGGACTCTTCGATTTCCAGAGGGACAAGGGATGGTCGGATCGGCTGTATGGTATGGCCAAGTTTTTCAGCCATCCCATACCCGTCTCCGGATGAGCCCGTTTGGGGATAAGAAGCTCCTCCTGTTGCCAGGATGACCCGGGGGGCCTCAAAAATACTCGCCTCCGTCCGCACCCCGACCGCCCGATCCTCTCTTACTAAGATCTCCTGCACTGGGGAATGGATTACTAACCGGACTCCGTGAGAGGAGGCATACTCACGGAGAATGCCGACGACTTCATGGGCACGGTTGGATATAGGGAAGATCCGCCTTCCTCTCTCTTCGATCGTGGCCAGACCCCGGGCGTTGAAGAAGGCAATCAAATCATGGTTGAAGAAGCGGGAAAAAACATTGTGCAGAAATTTTCCGTTGTGCTGGTAGCTTTCAATAAAGGTTTGTAGGTCTCCACTGTTGGTGAGGTTGCACCGCCCCTTACCTGTTAAGGCCAGCTTAATTCCCACCCGGCTCATTTTTTCCAGAAGGAGCACGCTGGCCCCCAATTCTGCGGCCCGCCCCGCCGCCATCAGCCCCGAGGCGCCCCCTCCGATAACAATGACATCCCATTTCAATTTTTGCAACCATTAGCCACAGAGAACACAGAGCACACAGAGAAATCTTCGTCCAGTAAATAGAAAACGGATAAAGATCTGAAAATGCAATCCAATAGAAGCTTCCTCTTCCCCTTGGTTCCCTCATTCTGCATGGGGAGGATCACCTTAGGCATGCGGAATTCTTTTCCCTATTATTCTCTGTGGTCTCGGTGCCCTCTGTGGCAAAAAAAATTTCTTAGCCGCAAATTTCCAGGGCATTGAAGAAATACCCTATCTCAAAATCTGCCGTCTCAGGTCCATCTGACCCATGGACAATGTTTTGCTCGATGCTGGAGGCATACTCTCTGCGTATCGTGCCAGGCGCGGCGTCTTTTGGGTTTGTTGCGCCCATCAGCTCGCGAGTCTTCGCAATGGCCCTGGGCCCTTCCAGGATCATGACCACGCAAGGCCCAGAGGACATAAAATCTGTCAGGCTATCATAAAACCCTTTGCCCTGATGGACGGCGTAAAAACCTTCGGCCTCCTTCTTGGACATATGGATCATCTTCATGGCCACGATTTTCAAATCAGCATTTTCAAACCTTCTGACCACTTCCCCGATCAAACCCTTGGCCACTCCATCTGGTTTAATGATCGAGAGCGTCCGCTCCATAAAATCCTCCAGGAATTAGCCTTCAGCCATCAGCGATCAGCTTTCAGTGGATAAAAAAAAGCTGCTTTTGCTGATGCCTAATTGCTGACAGCTAATGGCTATTGATCAGCTTATATCCTTCTTCAAAGCCCCTCACGTTCGGCTCTTTGAATCGTTCAGGGGAGTTGGCATTGATCAGCCATTTGATCTCTTGGTAGTCAAAAAAGGGCATGACTTTAACCAGAGCCCCGAGCATGACCACGTTGGTCATCTGAATGTTCCCCAACTTCTTGGCCAGGGCAGAAGCCTCAATGACATAGCCGTTGGGGCAGTATTTCCGGGCCGCCTCCAAAATTTCCTCATTGGCCGGATATTCATCCAGGCCCATATTATTGAGCACAGTGGGGATTCTCATGGCATTTAAAAGGTACGTTCCTTTGGGGTTCAAGAGACGAATGTGTCGCAGCATCTCCACAAACTCCATCCCGATGAAAAGATCAGCCTGCCCGCGTGAAATCAGAGGAGAATAAATCTTTGCGTCCGCAATGCGGATATGCGAGACCACTGAGCCACCCCGCTGGGCTGCCCCGATGGTCTCGGCCCCCAAAACATTCAGATTCTTATTCATGGCGTACTGGGAGATGATCAGGGAAGCAAAAATGTTTCCCTGCCCCCCTACGCCGGTGATGACGATGTCCATTTTCATGAGATGGCCCCCCTCTTGCAAACATCCACGCAGAGCGCGCAGCCCACGCATATCATGGGGTCGATGGAAACCTTCTTTTGCTGCTTATTGATAGAGATGGCTGGACAGCCGAAGTCATTGATGCAGATCATGCACCCATTACAGCGCTCTGGGTTTAGCACGACTTCCCGGGGTTCAAACACTTTCTGTCCCCGTCTGGTCGATAGGAGGTAGCAGGGCATTGAAGATACAATCAGCGACGGGCCTTCCTCTTTGACCGCGGCTTCCAAGGCTTCCCGACATTGCTTGATATCATAGGGATTGACTACCCGGTAGCTGATCCCCATGGACTGGGCGAGCTTGGGCACATCCACTTTGGTGGTCTTCTCTCCAGCGAGCGTTACGCCCGTCCCCGAATGGGGTTGGAATCCAGTCATGGCGGTGACTGTATTTTCTCCCAGGATGACGTTTACGTTGATCTTGTTGGTGGCCGCATTCATCAGTCCCAGAATTCCGTTATGGTAGAAAGTGGAATCGCCGATAAAGGCGAAGACCGGCCGGTTTATTCCCGCTAAGGCCATCCCGCTAGCCATGGGAACAGAGGAACCCATGCAGTAGATCGTGGATTGGAGTTCTATGGGTCTAAAAGAGCCAGCGTCATGGCAGCCAATATCCCCAGCCACAATTCCTTTGTACTTGCGCACAGTCTGCTTCAGAGCGTTGAGAATTCCTCTGTAATTGCAACCCACGCATTGCGTACGGGTGCGGATAGGGATGTGAATGCCCAGCGTGGGAACTTCAGGCTGGTTGACCCTTACTCCAGGAACTGCCTTATGGATAGTCTCCAAGACCATTTGCAGATTCAGCTCCCCATCCGCAGGTACAAATCCGCTCCGCCCCCATACCTCAACCTCGATCTTTTCTTCATGGAAGATTTTCTTGAACAACCCCTCCACAAAGGGTTCGGTCTCTTCATAAATAACCACTTTTTCCAGGCCTTTAACAAACTCCCTTATCTTCTTGCGCGGCAGGGGAAGAGTCCCCAGTTTCAGCAAGGGTAGCTTCCGATCTAAGTATTGCTCGGCCTCTTTGATCAGCGTGTAGCCCATGCTGCAGCCGACCAACCCAACCTTCCCCTCACCCTGCTCAATCCAGTTGTAGGGGCTTGCTTCCATGATCTCCTGGAGGAGGGGCTGTTTTTCATTCAGCCAGCGGTGGCGGATTTGGGGCCGTTTCAAACCCCCGAATTTGGGGACCTCCACTCCACTCATGATGAAGCGCTCCCGGTCTGGTTCATAATGGGCCGCGGGAAGTTCTTTCGGCAGATCCTCAAACCCGATGATCCCCCGGGCGTGGCAGACCCGGGTAACCGGGCGAAGGCAAAAGACCAACTCGGTTTTCTCCGAGAGATCAAAGGCCTCCTTGACCATCGCTTTTGCCTCCTGCGGAGAGCAGGGGTCAAATACGGGAAGGTGAGCGTACTGGTGCACTAAAATGCGAGTGTCCTCTTCATTTTGCGACGACAGGCCACCCGGGTCGTCGGCTGAGATCAGAACCAAGCCTCCCCGAATTCCTGTGAAGTTGACGTGCATCAGAAAATCTGTAACCACATTCGTCCCGTTGTGCTTCATTACCGGCATGGCCCTCACGTTACAAAGGGATGCGCCCGTGCAAAGCTCGAAGGCCACCTTTTCGTTGTTGGCCCACTCCACGTGTACGCCCGGGACCCCCAGGCATTCTTCCACGATTTCGGTGGCCGGGGTTCCGGGGTAACCGGCCACCACCCGGACTCCAGCCTCGAGCGCCCCACGGGCAATAGCTGTGTCCCCCATGACATAACGCCTGTCTTTCATCTTCTTATCTCTCCTCATCCTCAAGGGTTTTCAGGAAAAACGCACTCCTTTTTACTCATCATGCTTAATATATTATGGCTTCGTAAAAATTCGTCATTCCCGCGGAGGCGGGAATCCAGAAACCACGAAACCCTTTGAAAAGACTGGATTCCCGTTCCCCGCTTTCGCGGGGACAAGCTTCACGGGAATGACCAAATGGCGAATTTATGGGCTTCCCACGATTTCATTAATATATGATGACTCAATTTTCCAGAAATATGATGATTTTTATCATGGAGAAACCTGTTAGGCAAGAGAAATGATTTAGGTTGAATTTGTCATCTTTTCATGCCACATTAAAAAACAAAATATATGAAACCACAGAGGTCTCAGAGAATTCCTCTGCATTACTAACGTTCAAAATCCCCCCATTCCCCCCTTTAGCAAAGGGGGGCGGAGGGGGGATTTTGCAAAGGGGGCCGGGCCATGAACCGTTCTGGTACAGGGCAGGGGGGATTTCTGGGATGGCGTGCCACTATAAGCCAAAGTTATCATTTGGGTTGCGGCTACGCCGCGCTGTGGCTCTGTGGTTAGATTTTGGCAACACCGGAAAAAATCCGAGGGAATCGATGAAAATTGAATTCCTTGAGGCGCGTGATCTGCCCGATGCCTGGTTCCAGTGTGTTTACCGGATTCTGGATTCCGGTCATGTCTATGAGATCGATAAAGGCAGCTTCCAAGGACAAAAACGGCGGGAGTTTGACTTCATCGTCGTTAAGATCAATTTCCCTGGTACCCGTCCTCTGATTCCAGACATTCCCCCAGGCTTAGGAATCCCCCCTCCGACCACCATGGAGTATGTGAATCAGTATATGCGGTACTGGATCACCGACGAACGGCAAAAAGGTGAGACCTATACCTATGGCGAGCGCTTGACTAATCCGAAGGTCAATGACATCCCTTTGGGAGTAAATCCCGTAGAGGAAGTAATCAAGATGTATAAAACCTCTGGCCCGGGGACCAACCAGGCCACCATGGAAGTGGGCATGCCTGAGGACATTGTCAATCCCGACCCGCCCTGCCTCCGCCTGATTGACACTCGCGTGCGCTACGGGAAGCTCCATTTCATCGTTTATTTTCGTTCCTGGGATTTATGGGCTGGTTTTCCAGCAAACCTCGCTGGAATTCAACTCCTGAAGGAATACATGGCCCAACAGATCGGAGTTGAAGATGGAGAGATCATTGCCCTCTCCAAAGGCCTGCATCTTTATGAGTACACCTGGGATCTGGCCAAACTGCGCACCTATCGTTCGTAACAAAAATCTTTTCACCACAGAGGACACAGAGCCCGCTGAGATTGGGAATAATAGTTATTTAAACTATCTTTGTTTAGCAAATCCAAAAATTTCAGAATAATTTTTCTCTGCGTCCTCAGCGTACTCTGCGGTGAATGATTATAAACTTCCGAAAATGGAAAAAAAGATTAAAGAAATCTTAGGCCGCCGGAGCAAAGACCGCATTCAGGATCCCCACCGGAAGCGAGCCGCAGTACTGATTCCCCTTTTCAAGAAAGATGGGCAGTATCATATTTTATTCACCCGCCGAACCGAAAAGGTCGCGCACCACAGAGGCCAGATTTCTTTTCCCGGAGGCCAGCAGGACGAAAAAGACAAAGACCTTCTCGCCACTGCCCTGCGTGAGGCCCGTGAAGAGATGGGGATTGACCAGAAGGACGTCCATATCCTGGGGGAGCTGGATGACATCTGTACTGCTACAACAGATTACTGCATCTCTCCCTTCGTCGCCCTGATCCCCTATCCTTATTCTTTTAGAATAAATCCTCAGGAGATCGAAGAAGTGATTGAAGTGCCCCTCTCGGCTCTACTCGACGAGACCAAATTCCGCCAAGAAGTTGGCCGCAAAAATGGCCACACCTTTCCAGTCTATTTTTATCAGCATAAAGAGCATACTATATGGGGAGCCACAGCCCGCATTCTGAAGCAGTTGCTCGAATTGATCCCGGAGGTAGAGAAAAAAGCTCGAACAAAGTCAGACAAATCCCTTTAAAAAAAGATTGGAGGACATTCTTTTCGGGGCCAAATAGGGAGGAAGTACTTCGCAGGATATTTTCTGGGGCCAAAAAGCTTCGGTTCTTCCTCCGGCGTCTGATTATCTTTCGCCTTGGGCCAGCCTTTCTCTTTCTTGGATTCTGAATAAAAGCGGTCAACAAATTCTTTGGGTAAAGGTTCGCGCTTCTGGAGCAGGCGCTCCGGTATAATAACCTTATCCCCTTCATGAATCAGATTGGGATCAATTTGAGGATTGGCTTGGGCTAAGGCTTTCCAGTTTTGGTGATCCCCAGTATACCAGGCGGCGATGATCGATACCGTCTCCCCTATCCATTTCACCGTATGGATATACAACGGCATTTGGGGCGCGGGTTCGGAGCTGATTGTTGGTTGAGGCCCAGGATAAATATTTGGGGCAATATAACGGCGACAGAAAGGAAACAGCCTGATCCCCAAAGTGAGGCAAGAAAGAGTACTCAACTTAATAAAAGATTTTCTCACCCGGCAAGAAGGAGTTATCTTTGCCTATGCCTATGGCTCGTTGGTAAGGGGAGAACCGTTTCGGGATGTGAATATTGCTATTTACGTGAAAAGCCCGCAGGAGAATCCCGTGGTGATTTCGAAGGAGACAATGGACGCGGCAGGGGTGAAGTCTAAAATGATCAAAGATAATCGAATGATTATTCCTGAGGACCGTATCGAGAAAGCAATATTATTCATTCGCGGTCAGAAGGTTATGTTGGATGCAAAACTGGCATGGCTTTACGGGGTTAGCGTTGAAAGACTTAACGAAGCAGTCAGGCGGAACATCAACCGTTTCCCGGCTGATTTCATGTTTCAATTAACCAAAAAAGAATTTGAGGAACTGAAAAATCAAATAGGATGGGTAAACTTGAAATCGCAAGGGGAAAAAACCTTCTTCTGGGCGTATCTTTTTGAAAATCAATATGTTGACCAGCTCCGACCCGGAAGTCGGATAATGGTTAAAGAAGAGGTTAAAATTACAGGGGGGTTGAAACATCCAAATATTACACTCTCCTTGACAAAAGGAGAAAATCACGATATTTTCTCCTTTAAAGAAGGAGAAATTTAATGACCAGAAGAAAAGACAACCTCGCTCTTCCATCCGTGAGTGGCCCGGACCATGTGGCCATACGCACTCGCCTAATAGAACAACTTGGCGATTCACTCGGCACTCCTCTGCCAGAGGCTACGGAGAGGCGAGTATTTGGACGCATCACTTTCCCGGGCAAGGCCACCGCGGTGGTGGGAATGCGGCGGGCTGGCAAGACTACGTTCCTTCACCAGATCCGGCGAAGCCGCCTCGAACAGGGGATTCCCCGCGAACGGTTACCTCAAATCAATTTTGAGGATGAACGACTGGCCGGCCTTACCGCAAATGACCTATCGACTCTGGTGGAGGAATATTACCGCAGATTTCCCGCCTGGCGAGGAAAGGAAACGGTGACCTGGTGCTTCGATGAGATCCAGGTCGTCCCTGGCTGGGAGCGTTTTGTGAGGCGGCTGCTGGATGGCGAGAAAGCGGAGGTTTTTCTAAGTGGATCTTCTGCCGCGCTTCTATCCCGTGAAATTGCCACCGCCCTGCGCGGCCGAGCCTGGGAGGTGGTAATCTTCCCTTTCAGTTTCGAGGAATACTTGCGACATCACAGGCAGGAGCTGCCCGCCCGGCTGGATCTGCTTTCTGCCAATGAACGGTCTGCTTTGCAAGGGGCCCTGAGGGAATATCTTGTCTGCGGTGGATTCCCCGAAGCGCAAGGCCTGGATGCTGAAAGCCGCTACCGGCTTCTTTTGGACTACGTGGATGTGGCCATCCTTCGCGACGTTGTGGAGCGGCACGGGGTGAGCAACATTGTGAGTCTCCGCTGGCTGGTCCGGCATTTACTTGGCAATCCGGGGAGCCTCTTTAGCGTGGAGAAGTTCTATGCCGCTTTGAAATCACAGGGGTTGGCTGTGGCCCGAGACACATTGCACCAGCTTCTTTCCCATCTGGAAGACTGTTTTCTCGTTCGGGTTGCCTGGGTGGAAGGAACTTCCGAACGGCGACGCATGGTCAATCCACGCAAGGTCTACCCTGTGGATCCAGGGCTAATTCCGGTCTTCGATCGCTCGGGAAGGGCCAATCTGGGCCATGCCCTGGAGACGGCGGTGCGCATTGAGCTGGAACGCCAGGGGATGGAGGTTCGTTATGTGCGAACAAGGGAAGGATTCGAGGTTGATTTTCTGGCCCTTTCCCCGCAAGGGGGCGAGGCATTGATTCAGGTTTGTTTCGATCTTGCCGAGACTGGCGCGGAGGAAAGGGAAATCCGGGCTCTCCTTTCAGCGGCAAAAGAGCATCCGCGTGCGTCCCTCAACGTGGTCACCGCCATGCCGGAGACAGCAAGAAATGTTCCGGAAAAAATCCAAATCCACGATGCTGCCCTCTGGCTGCTCCAGCCTTTTGCCGGGCAGGCTAGGCTTGGAGGCGATTATCAACCGTCCGGTAAGCCGCAAGCATCAATAAATAGGCGGCGAAAGGGGTGAGTCATGTCCATAGCCTCACTGCAAGCTCCCCGTAATATGATTGCCGAATACCGCAGGTTTCTGCCCACCTCCTATCGGTTCCTGGATCTTCGAAGCCATCCGCCAGTTGATGGCCCCGCCCCGACCCGCGAAAAGGAAAATGGGCTTCCAGGCCAAGTAAAGGCAAGCGACATACGGCAAGAAATAATAAGAGGCATTACGCCATGAAAGATGAATTCTACGCCCATTCCCATAAAGAAAAGCCTACCCAAGACTGGCATCGGCTTGAAGATCATCTGAAATCAGTCGCGGAACTGGCCCGGACTTTTGCAAATGATTTTCATGCTGGCGACTGGGGATATCTGGCCGGGTTATGGCATGATCTAAGGGGATAGAGGGATAAGTATGAATAAGGTCCTGAAGCTTAGCAGAAAATACTTGACGTAAACAAAAAATTCAGCATGGAAAGAGGGTCCACTCTAACAACATCTCGAAAAGTTGGCAGATCGGGCTGCCGAATTTCCTGCTGTTCAAAGCTGCTGAAGAAGCAAGACTGGCTGCTATTCTTCATGATTTGGGCAAATGCGGCGATCTTTTCCAAAGACAACTATTTTCTAAAGAACACAGGATTGATCATTCCGGTTGGTCATTAGAAGCCTGGGAGGTGTTGATGTCTTGCCCAGGGTTTTTTGTTATAATGAGTCCCAGTACCCAGAAAAATATCAAAGAAAAATTTGGTTCGAGGGAGATTTAAGCAGTCAGGAGGAGTTATGGAGAGGATAACCGCAAACAGGGAGGTATTAGGGGGAAAGCCCATCATTAAGGGGACCAGAATATCAGTTGAATTTATACTCGAGCTTTTTGCCTCCGGGGTCAATGAAAGCGAGATTCTTCAAGATTATCCCCACTTGACAAAGGAAGATATCCGCGCTTGCCTCGAATATGCCGCGCATTCGTTGAAGAACGAAATTCTGTTGGACCTGGAAAAAGCCTGATGGCGCTTCCATTATCAAAAATCTTGACCGACGAGAATATCTCTCCCAGGGCTGTATCGTTTCTGCGGGAAAAAGGGCTCGATGTAATCGACGTAAAGGAAAAGGGTTGGCATGGGGCTGATGATAAATTCCTCATGACTTTTGCCTGGAAAGAAGAGCGATTTATTCTCACTCATGACTCCGATTTCAGGACTATGGCGATCAACGAAGGGGTCCCATGCTATGGCATAATCTATCTGCGGGCGAAAGACCTGAGGGTCGAGAAAGTTAAAGAAGTTCTCGATGAATTTTTAAAAATTGAAAAGGAGATGACCCGAGGAACGATTATCATTTTGAAGGAAAAACTGGTTAGAATTCGTCCAATCGTGCGATAGCGAAGGTCGAATTCCTCGAGGAAAAGTTTTCGCAAGGCAGAAAGATCCAAAGGGGAGTTCTTCAACCCTCCATGAGGGTGGCCTTAAGAATGAAAAAGAGCCATTTCAATTACAGCACCAATTCCGGTTAACCGCCGGATGGTGCTTTTTTGTTTTAATGGTTCATCTATGGCTTTCTCGTGGCGGCTGGGGTGAGAGCGGTGTTTCCGTGCCCGCTCCGCCCATGACAACCCAGGGGGAGGTTCGACAAATCATGAAAGACGAATATTACGCCCATTCCATTAAGGAAAAGCCTCCCCAAGACTGGCACCGGCTTGGAGATCATTTGAAATTAGTCGCGGAACTGGCCCGGACTTTTGCAGATGATTTTCATGCTGGCGATTGGGGATATTTGGCCGGGTTATGGCATGATATCGGGAAGTATTCCAAGGAATTTCAAGATTATCTAAGAAAGGGAAATGATATTGATGCTCATATCGAAATAACACCCGGGCGGGTGGATCACTCCAGCGCTGGCGCCCATCATGCAGTACGGATGGCGTCCATATTGGGCCATCTGTTAGCATACGCGGTTGCTGGACATCATTCTGGGCTTATGAATGGGCGGGATACTGAAACTTGTCAGGAAGCCCGTCTAAATAAAACTGTCCACCCTTGGGAACATGGCCTTCAATTTCTGCCGAAATTCACCGGGATCGAACCACCAATGTTTTTAAAAAAAGATGCTTTTTCGATAGCGTTTTTTATACGCATGGTTTTTTCATGTTTGGTTGACGCCGATTTCCTTGATACGGAAGCCTTCATGAATCCGCAACAAACGGCTCTTCGCGAAAAGTGGTCAAATAAAGTGTTGGAGCAAATGGATGAGGCGTTGACTGAGTTTATCCGGAAACTCAACCCGGAAGATACCTTGGTGAACCGGCAACGGGCGTTGGTGCGTGAAGCTTGTTTGATAGCAGCCGAGGAAAAACCAGGGCTTTTTTCATTATCAGTCCCAACCGGGGGCGGCAAGACATTGGCTTCGCTCGCCTTCGCATTGCGTCATGCCCTGAGGCACGGCTTGCGACGCGTGATATATGTCATCCCGCTAACGAGCATCATTGAGCAAAATGCAGATGTTTTTCGTGAAGCGCTGAGATCGGTCACTAACAGGCTGGGTCGTGATGTCGTGTTGGAGCACCACAGTAATCTCGATCCTGAAAAGGAGACAGCAATCAACCGATTGGCAGCGGAGAACTGGGATGCACCGCTCATTGTGACAACGTCTGTACAGTTCTATGAATCCTTATTTGCCAACAGGACTTCTCGTTGCCGGAAGCTTCACCGGTTGGCCCACTCCGTAATCATTCTTGACGAAGCCCAAACACTACCGGTGGATTATTTGAAACCTTGTTTGCGTGTTTTGCACGAATTAACAACCAATTATGGAGCAAGCATTGTGATTTGTACTGCCACCCAGCCTGCTATTGAGAAAAGAGAAGGTTTTGAGATTGGCCTTCAAAAATCTTTTGAAATCATACCAAATCCTGTTGAGCTATATAATCAACTCCAGCGTGTCCGCGTTGAGGATATCGGCAGTCAAAGCAATGAAGAACTTTGCCGGCGGCTTTTGGCTGAACCACAAGTCCTTTGTGTCGTGAATACCAGACTTCATGCCAGAAGATTGTTTGAAACGATGGGACCAGGCGATGGGCACTTTCATCTCAGTGGAAATATGTGTGCTGCTCACAGGGTGGAAAAACTCAAGCAGATACGAGAACATCTTGTAGAAGGCCGAGTTTGCCGGCTAGTCAGCACCCAGGTCATTGAGGCAGGGGTTGACGTCGATTTCCCCGTTGTTTATCGTTCTCTGGCGGGACTGGATTCGATTGCCCAGGCCGCCGGGCGCTGCAACCGAAACGGGAGATTGCCAGAACATGGACGGACCTACATCTTCCGATCCAAGCATACCAAATCCGAAAGATTTTTCGCCGATACGGCACAATGTGCGGGGCAAATTCTGAGTTTATATCGAGATCCTATGGACTTAGAAGCAATACGACATTATTTCAGACTGTACTACTGGGATCAGAGTGTTCGATGGGACGAAAAGAGGATCATGGATAACTTCTCCCTGATCAACGAACAAGCTTTTCCCTTCAACTTTGGATTTGCGCGAACGGCTGAAGCTTTTCAGCTAATAGATGACGCAAACGCCTGTCCGGTGATCATCCCCTGGCGCGAGGAGGGGCGCCGGCTATGCGAGCGGTTGCGCGGTATGCCTGATCCCACTTTGGAGATCCTTCGGCAGCTTCAGCGTTTTGTGGTGCAGATTCCTCGGAGATTATGGGAGAGGCATGCAGGCACAGATATTCAATTGGTCCACCATGGGATCTCTGTTTTGATTAGTCCGGAGATCTATTATTCGGAGGATACCGGTTTGTATCTGGAGGCCGAGGAGCCGGGTGCGATTTTTGCCTAGAAAGAGAGGAGGGATGAAATGGCATATGGAATCAAGCTTTTCATATGGGGTGATTATGCATCGTTTAATCGCCCGGAAATGAAAGTCGAGCGGGTTAGTTATGATGTCATCACGCCCAGTGCCGCCCGGGGAATCCTGGAGGCGATCTACTGGAAGCCCGAAATGCGCTGGGTGGTGGACAAATTACATGTACTGAACCCAATCCGTTTCACCCATATCCGGCGTAATGAGGTGGACTGCAAGATATCCACAAAAAATATCAAGTCCGCCATGAAGACTCGAGTGGGCGATCTGGGTATTGCAGTGGAGGATCACCGCCAGCAACGCGCGGCTATGATACTAAAGGATGTACGTTACGGAATTGAAGCACATGTGGAGGTGCTTAGGCCGGAGCTGAAGGATGGCAAACCCATTGAAAACCCGGAGGCCAAGCATCTTCGCCAATTTAAAGATAGGGCACGAATGGGTGGGGGCTTCCATCACCCCTATCTTGGCACCCGCGAATTTCCTGCGAACTTTGAACTGGTTGAAGGATTTCTTCCATGTCATGAATCCCTGAAAGGAGAACGCGTTCTGGGTTACATGCTTCACGACATTGTTTTTTTTCCTGACCCCAAAGGTAAACTAATTGAATCAAACCAATGGCAACGGCTTAACGCTGAACCTCGTTTCTTTCATGCGATTATGCGGGACGGCATTATTGATGTGCCCCGTCTAAATCAGGGAGGTCCTTAGACATGATCTTGCAATCTCTATATGAGTTATATGAAAGGCTAAGTCGTGACCCTGAATATAACATCTCACCGCCGGGTTACAGTCTCCAGAAGGTGACATTCAAGGTTGTACTCAGACCCGATGGGACGTTACATGATGTCGAAGATGCCCGGATAAAAATTGGGAGGAGAATGGTCGGTCGCCAGATTACAGTCCCTGGTAGTACTAAATCTTCTGGCTCTGGTTTCAACCCCTGTTTTCTTTGGGATAACACCGGCTATATGTTGGGTTATAAACCGAATGACAAAGATCCGGAGCGTACAGAACAAACCTTTAAGTCTTTTCGAGAAATGCACCTTGCGCGGCTATCAGAGATTAATTCCCCCGCTTATCATGTGGTCTGCCAATTTCTTAAAACATGGAATCCGGAAAAGGCCTCAGAATATACCATATTAGAAGAAGCCAGTGCTGGATTTGGCGTATTCCAGATCGCAGGAGAAACAGGCTACGTCCATGATGAGCTAGTTGTGAGAGAATGGTGGTCGAGGCAACATAGCCAGAAAACCGAGAATCCCATGGGCCAGTGTTTGATAACGGGGAATATTGCTCCGATATCCCGGCTTCATCAGCCGAAGATCAAGAGAGTCGGGGATCAGCCAGAATCTCTTCTAATATCATTTAACGACCCTTCCTATGAATCATATGGGAAGGAGCAAAGTTTTAACGCCCCCGTGTCTGAGGACGCCACGTTTCGATATACGACTGCCCTTAATGCTCTTTTAGCCGGCCCAAAGAGTCATAAACACCGCTTTGCCCTCGCGGATACAACCGTAGTTTTTTGGACCAAAGAACCCACTTTAACAGAAGATATCTTTGCCCAGTTCGCTGCTTACGGATCAATTGCATCCGAAAGGCAGGAAGTACAGGATGAGAGCTTAAGACAGAAGATTGAACTGTTTCTCGAGGCGCTTCGCAAGGGCAAGGAGGCCTATTCAGAAATCGACAAGTCTCCCGACAAAACGCCTTTTTTCATCCTCGGGCTGACAGGACAGGCGAAAGGGAGGATTGGTGTAAGGTTCTTCTACCGGGACACAATAAGCCGTTTGCTCGACAATCTTCGCCGGCATTATGCCGATATGGGAATCGAACGGGAATACGGGGAAAAGGCCAAATACCCGGATCCGGAATTCCCGGCTTTATGGCAGTTGCTGAATGAAACCTGTTCTCCAAAAATGGGAGAAGAGGAACGAAAAAAAACAACCGCTCTTTTATCTGCCGCCCTCCTCCGTGCCGTCATCGCGGGGTCTCAATATCCTGATGGGCTTTTCAGCGCTGTTATCCGGAGAATTCATGCCGACATGGTTATCAACTACATCCGGGCGTGTATTATAAAAGGTTACTTAACAAGAAACCAAAGAAAGGAGGTTAGCATGGGGCTTGACCTGAATCGCAAAGAACCAGCCTATCGTCTGGGCCGGCTTTTTGCCGTCCTCGAAAAAACCCAACAGGATGCTCTTGGCGAAGTGGGTGCTACCATCCGCGACCGTTTTTACAGCGCTGCTTCAGCTACACCGGGTGCGGTTTTTCCCCGATTGTTGAGGACTTACCAGCATCATCTTGCAAAAATGGATAGAGGGAAGGTTGGACGAGAGATATTAGTGAGGGAGATTCTCGAGCCGCTGACGGGTTTTCCCGCCCATCTTAATTTGACGGACCAGGGCCTTTTTGCCATCGGCTATTACCATCAGATGAGGGATTTGTGGACTTCAAAGAGGGAAAAAGAACAAGAAAAAGGAGGGGTTGAATCATGAACCGCTATGATTTCGTTTATTTATTCGATGTCAAAGATGCCAATCCGAACGGCGATCCGGACGCCGGCAACCTGCCCCGCATAGACCCTGAAACCGGCGACGGTCTTGTAACGGATGTTTGTTTGAAGCGGAAAATTAGAAATTATGTTCTTGTCGCAAGAAAAAAAGAACCACGGTTTAATATATTCATCCAGGAACGAAAGCCGCTTAATCCACTTATTGCTGGAGCATGCAAAGAAAACAATTTACCTGATTTCAATAAGGGTCCAGGAAAGTGGGATACAGACCAAGCGAAGAAGAGGTCGTTTAGCGATATTATGATTTTGCAGCGATGGCTGTGTGGGCAGTACTTTGACATACGCGCTTTCGGCGCTGTTATGTCAACCGGCCCTAACGCAGGGCAATTGCGAGGCCCCGTACAGTTGTCTTTTGCGCGTTCTGAAGAACCAATCGTCTCATCGGAACACGCCATTACGCGTGTAACAGATGTTGATAAAGAAGAAGGAGAAATGGGCCGGAAATACACAGTGCCATATGCGTTGTATTGCGCTCACGGTTTCGTTAATCCGTTTTTAGCGGAAAAGACAGGCTTTGATGAGAAAGACCTGGATCTCCTGTGGGAAGCGTTGATGAATGCATTCCAGTTCGATCAATCGGCGGCACGTCCCGCTGGGAGTATGGCTGCCCGCAAACTAATTATTTTTAAGCATGAATCTGCTTTGGGGAATGCGCCTTCCCACAGACTTTTCGAACTGGTCAAAGTGAAAAAAGGCACAGATGAAAAGAAACCAGCTAGAAATTTTTCGGATTATCTTGTCGAGATCGATAGGGGAGCTATTCCTTCGGGTGTCACCTTGGAGGAGAAGATATAGAAAATGACTAACCCAAACGAGACCCCTCAACTCATCCCGCCCCATGGCGGCTATCGGGAGCTGCGGTCTTACCAGATGGCGGAGATTGTTTTTGATGCTACAGCTGCATTTTGCGAACGCTTCATCGACCGGCGCTCCCGCACCCATGACCAGATGGTGCAGGCGGCGAGAAGCGGCAAGCAAAATATTGCCGAAGGCAGCATGGCCTCGGGCACCTCTAAAAAGACCGAACTCAAGCTCATTGGCGTCGCCCGCGCGAGCCTGGAAGAGTTGCTGCTCGATTTTCAGGATTATTTGCGGCAGCAAGGGTTGCCTCTTTGGGGAAAAGACCATGAGCAAGCTCGAAAAGTGAGAGCGCTTGCCAATGAAAAAAATAGGTCTTATACGACCTATAAGACCTACCTGGAGGCTTCGCCTCCTGAAATTGCCGCAAATACCATGATCTGCCTGATTCACCAAACAAACTACCTGCTGGACCAGCAATTGCGAGCTCTGGAAAAAGAATTCTTGCAAGAGGGAGGGTTCACGGAAAGACTCTACCGCGTCCGATCACAGATGCGGAAGAAAAAATAGGTCCTAAATGACTAATACGACATATACAAAGCAACACGCCGAAGACGATTTCATCATGATCTCGGCCCTTCAGCACTTTGTCTTCTGTGAACGTCAGTGTGCCCTGATCCATATAGAGCAAATCTGGGATGAAAATCTCATGACAGCCGAGGGTCGGATCATGCACGAGAAGGTTCATGAGCAAGACCGGGAATCGCGAGGAAAGGTTCGCATCGAATACGGCATTCCCCTACGTTCTTTAAAACTCGGCCTGGTTGGCAAGGCTGACGTGGTGGAATTCCATCGCCTCGATAAGGACACCTGGCAGCCATTCCCGGTTGAGTATAAGCGGGGCAAGCCAAAGCCCGACCACTGCGATCTGATCCAGCTTTGCGCGCAGGCCATTTGCTTGGAAGAAATGCTGTCCATTTCAGTCCCCAGTGGGGCCATCTTCTATGGCCGGACACGTCACCGCCTCGATGTAGCCTTTGATGATGCCCTTCGTAAAGAAACGGAAGAAGCGGCGAAACGGGCCCATGAACTGATTGCTTCCGGAATAACCCCACCTCCGGTATACGAAAAACGCTGTGAGAGATGTTCTCTGATTGGAGAATGCCTGCCGAAGGCAAGCGGGAAGAAGGGCTCCGTGAAACGTTATTTAACGCGAATGATGGAAACGCCATGAAAAAACACCTCAATACGCTATTTGTGACCACCCAAGGGGCTTACCTTTCCAAAGAAGGGGAAACGGTCGTCGTCAAAGTAGAGGGAGACGTCCGCCTCCGTGTACCGGTCCATACGATCAGCGGGATCGTTTGCTTCGGTAATGTCTCCTGCAGCCCCTATCTTATGGGTTTTTGCGCCGAAAACGACGTGGCCATAAGCTTCTTATCGGAACACGGCCGATTCCTGGCCAAAGTTCAAGGCCCTGTTTCCGGAAATGTTCTTCTGCGGCGGGAGCAATACCGCCGAGCGGATGATCTGAAATTTTCGGCTAACGTCACCAAGTTCATTCTAACCGGAAAGATCACGAATTGCCGTACTGTTTTGCAGCGAGCACTTCGGGACCACGCGAGCAAAATCGAGGAAGATGAAGTACGTCATGCCGTCATGCGGTTGAATCATTTGCTGGGATTCTTCGATCAGGAACAGCCTCTGGACGTATTGCGCGGAATCGAGGGAGACGCCGCTCATACCTATTACAATGTTTTCGATCATCTGATCGTGGCCCAGAAGGAAGCCTTTCGCTTCAATGAACGGAACCGCCGGCCGCCACTGGACAACGTCAACTGCCTTCTCTCTTTCATTTACACCCTCCTTATGCACGATATTCGGTCGGCCCTGGAATCGGTGGGATTGGACCCTGCTGTCGGATTTCTCCACCGGGACCGTCCCGGCAGACCGGGGCTTGCGCTCGACCTGATGGAGGAATTCAGACCCTTTATCGGGGATCGTCTGGTTTTATCATTGATCAATCTCCAGCAGGTTCAGGATAAGGGCTTTAAGAAAACAGATTCCGGCGCAGTCCTAATGGACGACGATGCGCGGAAAACAGTTCTCGTGGCGTATCAGGAACGAAAACAGGAGGAGATATTCCATCCCTTTCTTGACGAGAAAGTGACCATAGGAATATTGTTTCATCTCCAGGCCCTGCTGATGGCACGGTATTTACGCGGAGATCTGGACGGTTATCCACCGTTTATCTGGAAATAAGGAGGACCATGATGTTTGTTTTGGTCAGTTATGATGTTTCCACAACAGATCCACAAGGTCCCCGTCGTTTGCGTCGCGTGGCCAAAATCTGTCAAAACTATGGTCAGAGGGTTCAGTTTTCGGTTTTTGAATGCATTGTTGACCCTGCGCAGTGGGCGGTCCTGAAACAGCGGCTGATTGATATAATTGATAAGGAAGTGGATAGCTTGCGCTTTTATTATCTTGGTTCCAACTGGCGGCGCCGGGTTGATCATGTTGGTGCAAAAAAAGCACTCGATCAAGAAGGACCAATGATCGTCTAAAGGAGGACTGCGAACCAGGAGCGGACATGAATTTCCAGGGGGGTTCGCAGACGGTTTAACTTTCAGAAATCATTTGGTTTGTAGAAGGAGCTCTTTGAAAACTGAACATGCATCTCGACGATCTGGTGGGCGTACGCGCAGGCAGTAGGAAAAAGGCCTTCAAAACATGAATTTGCTTTGTGGCAGTCGCTCCCCGCGCGGGAGCGTGGATTGAAACTCCGCAACGCTCACACCATATTCCCATGTTATCCGTCGCTCCCCGCGCGGGAGCGTGGATTGAAACGCTGCCTCTTGTCCCACAAACCAAAGCCAGTTAAAGTCGCTCCCCGCGCGGGAGCGTGGATTGAAACTCCTAATCGCCCTGTCTTTTGGCTTTAAAATCAGGGTCGCTCCCCGCGCGGGAGCGTGGATTGAAACAAACTTGCGCGGGCTGTGCGGGGAAAGGCGAAGCGTCGCTCCCCGCGCGGGAGCGTGGATTGAAACGCCCATGAAGGTCCCAGCGTAAAACTCCATCTCGTCGCTCCCCGCGCGGGAGCGTGGATTGAAACTCCGCAACGCTCACACCATATTCCCATGTTATCCGTCGCTCCCCGCGCGGGAGCGTGGATTGAAACTTTTAGTGCTGGTTGCTTTGTGAATGGGTTTTAGGTCGCTCCCCGCGCGGGAGCGTGGATTGAAACCGTCGGCCTCACCCCAAGGGGACTCATTCCATACGTCGCTCCCCGCGCGGGAGCGTGGATTGAAACGTATCCTCGTTATCCGGCTCGCCCTCGCCTTTTGTCGCTCCCCGCGCGGGAGCGTGGATTGAAACACGTATCAAGGCGGCGGTGACGCCGGAGTACGCAAGTCGCTCCCCGCGCGGGAGCGTGGATTGAAACTTGATCCATTCCACACAGCGAAAATAGGTTGGATGGTCGCTCCCCGCGCGGGAGCGTGGATTGAAACCCGTGGTAGACACGGGGTCCAGCTCGAAAATCGGGTCGCTCCCCGCGCGGGAGCGTGGATTGAAACCGATATTTAGATACCGGTAGGAAAATAATCAAAACGTCGCTCCCCGCGCGGGAGCGTGGATTGAAACTTTTTTTGCTGAATCTATAGCAGATGCTTTGAATGTCGCTCCCCGCGCGGGAGCGTGGATTGAAACTCGAAGCGAAAGTGAAAAAGTTCCTTGCGGATCAAGTCGCTCCCCGCGCGGGAGCGTGGATTGAAACATTGTAGTCACTGAAGTTCCATGTCCGAGGGGCGGGTCGCTCCCCGCGCGGGAGCGTGGATTGAAACCCGAAGAGGCCGAGAAGCGAGAGAAAGGCAAGAAGTCGCTCCCCGCGCGGGAGCGTGGATTGAAACTGACGATCGAAGCCCCCGGGGGATCTGCGGATCAAGTCGCTCCCCGCGCGGGAGCGTGGATTGAAACGTTGATCTCGATCGGGCTTTATCGGTCTATGCCGAGTCGCTCCCCGCGCGGGAGCGTGGATTGAAACTCTCGAGGGATTTTACATTTCCGGATCTCTGGGGTCGCTCCCCGCGCGGGAGCGTGGATTGAAACTTCGGGAAGTAGTTTAAGGGCTGGATAAGCGACCGGTCGCTCCCCGCGCGGGAGCGTGGATTGAAACTTGCGCTGCTCCTCGAAAACGTCCCCAATCGGAGTCGCTCCCCGCGCGGGAGCGTGGATTGAAACCCATCCACCTCTATCTTAGTCTTCACGGACCATAATGCCATCAGACTCATTTATTAACGTCTTTCAACCCTCCTGGCCGAACTGGATGTCATCGGTTAAGTTATTAACTTTGACAGAATGGAGTTATAAGAATTATTTCAGGTGAGTTGTCCGATTACTCGTGGATTAGGAAGCGGAGGTTCAATCCTTAGATCTGGTCGCTCTCTTCGGAAGGTTCTTCAAAGATCAGATTTTTTTGGATCTCTTCAGCGGCTCTCACTCCTTCTTGGAAAGCCAAGCGGTTCAGAAGTGCTGTCTCTTTGGGCACTCGGGCCAGCACGGCTACTTCCAAGGAACCCTGAGAGACCACCCCTGCTCCAGCCGGTAGGGCTGGAATCAATCGACTCAAAGCCCCTAACGCTACGATGTTAGCCATCTGCTCTCGCTTACATTTCTCCCGGGCAATCTGGGTAAAGGGAATCTTCACTACCCGGGGCGTGGGGACCTCAGGTACTAATTGAGAATCTACCACCAGAATTCCTGCTGGCTTTAGCTCGCCGGCTGACTCATCACAAGCCATTTGAGTCATGGCCAAAAGTAAATCCAGCCCGATGGCCTTGGGATAATCAATCTCCTTATCACTAATCACTACATCTGCCCGGCTTGTCCCACCGCGCGCGGCCGGCCCATAACTGACGGTCTGCACCACATGCTTCCCTTCATAAATACCCGCGGCCTCGGCCAAGATGATCCCGGCCAATACCAAGCCCTGTCCTCCTGTTCCACTCAAACGAATTTCGAAACGATCGGGCATAAAATTCCTACAAGTGCCTAAAATGCCTAAAGTGCGCTAAAGTGCCTAAAGTCAAAAAAATGGAAACGATTTTCACTCCGAACTGCTTTTTAGTGTCTGTCTGAGGCCTCCCTTCGATCGGTTTCCTCTTTCTCTTCTTTGGATAACTCTAAGGAAAGAGCCTCTTTGGCCCTCTGCCGGACCTTGGCATACTCATCCAAATAATTGGGTGCCTCCCGGTCCACCAAGATACCAATCTCGAATTTCCCTTCCATTTCTTCCGGGCTCATCTTGCTGGCCTTTTCCACAGGAACCGCGTTGTCCCTTTGCCACTTCATCATCTCCACATGATTTCCCAGTTTGTTCAGCCTTCCATAGTGGGTTTGACACTGGCTGATCACTTCCACCACCCCAAACCCTCTTTTTTGGAAAGCCTTCTCGATGAGTCCGTCCAAAAGCCGGACATGGTAAACCGTCCCCCGGGCCACAAAAACTGCCCCCGCGCAGACAGCCAACTGGGAGATGTTGAAAGAATGCTCCACAGACCCATAAACGGCTGTAGTGGCCCGCCTACCATAAGGCGTGGTCGGAGAATATTGCCCCCCAGTCATGCCGTAGATACTGTTATTCACGATGATCGCCGTCAAGTCCAAGTTTCTCCGGGCCGCGTGGATGAAATGATTCCCACCGATCGCCGTGGCATCCCCATCTCCCATGATGACGATGACCTGAAGATCAGGCTTGGCCAGCTTGACCCCGGTGGCAAAGGTTAAAGCCCGTCCATGGGTGGTATGCAGGGTGTTGAAGTCCACGTAGACTGGCAGCCTTCCTGAGCAGCCAATCCCCGAGACCAGCACCACTTCATCTTTCGCATAGCCCATGCGATCGATAGCCCGAATCAGCGACCCCAACAGAATGCCGATTCCGCAGCCTGCACACCAGACATGGGGAAATTTCTTATCATGACGCAGGTACTTGTAAATCAAGGGGCGATCTTCGATCATTTTTTCTTCTCCTGCCGCATCTCCTCCAGGATCTCCTGAGGGGTGATCATAGTGCCGTCGATTTTGTTTAAGGTGACCACCCGCGCGATTCCCTGGTTGACCCGCTTGACTTCCCGGGAAATCTGCCCCATGTTCATCTCTGGAACGAGCAGGGTTTTATTTGCTCGGGTAAGAGGCTCAACGAACCTGCGGGGGAAAGGCCAGATGGTGATCAACCTCAGCAGTCCCACCTTCAACCCTTTGGCTCTGGCTTCCGCCATGGCCCGATGGGCAGCCCGGGCCACACAGCCATAAGCCACGATAACCAGCTCGGCATCATCAATTTGAATGCTCTCCACAAGCTGGATGTCGTCGAAGTGGGTGGAAATCTTACGGAAGAGCCTGATGATGAAAGGCTCGATTTCATCCTGCCGCAAAGTGGGAAATCCCCGAATGTCATGGGTCAGCCCGGTGACGTGGTAGCGGTACCCCTCACCGAAAATACCCATGGGAGGAACGCCGAAACTGGTGTCCTCGTACGGAAGGTACCATTCTGGGGGCACCGAGGGCTTAACGCGGTCAATGACTTCCACCTCGCTGGGCTCGGGCAATACTACCTTCTCCCTCATGTGAGCCACCACCTCATCCATCAGCAGGATCACTGGGGTGCGGTATTTCTCCGAAAAATTAAAAGCCTTGACTGTAAGGGAGAAACATTCCAAGACGGAGCTCGGGCAAAGGGCAATTATGGGATGATCCCCATGGGTCCCCCAACGGGCCTGCATCACATCTCCCTGCGAAGGGTTAGTGGGCAACCCTGTACTCGGCCCACCCCGCATGACATCCACCACTACACAGGGCACCTCAGCCATACAGGCAAACCCCAGATTCTCCTGCATGAGGGAGAAACCTGGACCGGAGGTGGCGGTCATGGACTTTACCCCGGCCAGCGACGCCCCGATCACTGCTCCCATGCTGGCGATCTCATCCTCCATCTGAATAAAAGTCCCGTCCAACTGAGGAAGCCGCACGGATAGATGTTCGGCGATCTCCGATGCTGGCGTGATGGGATAACCAGCAAAAAAACAGCATCCTGCGACCAGCGCCCCCTCGGCGCAAGCCTCATTGCCTTGCATGAGTTTCGCTTTGGGCTCAGGTTTTCTCAAGGTCTTCATGCCGTTCACCCTTCATTTTTTCCCCGGCTCTTTCTGCTTTTTCTCTCTTCTTGGGCTGGCGCACTTGAATGGCAAAATCTGGACAGCGCAGCTCGCACAATTCACAGCCGGTGCAGCGGTCCGGATCTTTCACGTAGATCACTCCTGAATCATCCTGGGCCAGAACCTCAGCCGGACAAAACGCCACGCAAATGCCACAACGCTTGCACCAGCTCCCATAAATCTCTATAGAAGGTTTCCCTTTCTTGGCCATAGGATCACGATCCTTTTCGTTCCTGTAAGACCTGCTTAACGGCCAAGCCCATATCTGCCGGGTTTTCCACCACCATGGCCCCGGCTGAGCGGAGGGCATCCATCTTTCCCTTAGCCGAACCTCTGCCTCCCGAAATGACTGCCCCGGCATGCCCCATCCGCCGGCCTGGGGGGGCGTTTTGGCCGGCAATAAAAGCTACAACCGCCTTGGGGAAATAAACCCGGATATAATCCGCAGCTTCTTCTTCGGCCTCGCCGCCAATCTCACCGATCAGCATGACCGCTTCTGTCTGCGGGTCATCGGCAAAAAGTTTGAGGACATCGACGAAGGACATGCCGATAATCGGGTCTCCGCCGATACCCACGCAGGTCGACTGACCAAGCCCCAGCCGAGTCAGTTGGTCAACCACCTCATAAGTCAGGGTGCCACTGCGGGAGACTACCCCGATCGTTCCCGGACGATGAATGTATCCGGGCATGATGCCAATCTTGCACTTTCCAGGCGTGGTGACTCCGGGGCAATTGGGCCCGAGCATCCGGCTCTTCTTGTTTGCCAGGTATGCTTTGGCCATGAGCATGTCCAGAACAGGAATCCCTTCAGTGATGCAAACGATGAGGTCCACATCTGCTTCCGCCGCTTCCATAATGGCGTCGGCTGCCAAAGGAGCTGGCACATAAATTACTGTGGCATTCGCCCCCGTCTCCCGCACGGCTTCGACAACCGTGTTAAAGACCGGAAGGCCATCCATCTTCTCTCCACCTTTTCCGGGTGTCACCCCACCGACCATCTTTGTCCCGTAGGCTACAGCCTGGCGCGTGTGAAACATCCCCTGTTTCCCAGTGATCCCCTGACAGATGACCCTGGTGTTTTCATCTACCAAGATACTCATAAAGATCTGTCCTTTCTCGATAGAAAAGAAAAAGAAAACTCACCCTTATAGTATAAATTCAACCCTCCTCCGTCAAGAGGAAAAGGGTTATTTTATCCCAAAGTTAGCAAGAAAAAAACTTGACTACACCTCTCTTTGTAGGCGATATTATTTCAGGCCATTTAAGGAGGAACTCCCGGGAAAGCGGGAAAAGAAAGGGAGATTAGAAATTTGAAGGGCGAAAGAGTGAAAAAGAAAAAGGCGGCCAGCATTCACCTCAACCAGAAATGGTGCAAGGGATGCTACATCTGCCTGGAAGTCTGTCCGAAGAAGGTTTTCGAGAAATCTTCCAAGGTTTCGGACAAAGGGTTTAACCCCGTGGCCGCATCTCATCCTGAGCTATGCACGCTCTGCCTCCAGTGCGAGATGCTTTGCCCGGATTTGGCCATCCGGGTAGAAAATGGAGGTGGTTAGACGGGAGTTGAGGAGGTAACATGCAACTGAAAAAGGTCAAGAGTGCACTGGCCGCCGGCTGGTATTTCATGCAGGGGGACGAAGCCTGTGCTGAGGGGTCCATCGCTGCGGGCTGTCGTTATTACGCCGGCTATCCCATCACTCCGGCCAGCGAAATCATGGTCCACATGGTCCATCGCCTCTCTGAGGTGGGGGGTGTATTCATCCAGATGGAAGACGAAATCGGCTCCATTTCTTCTGTCATCGGGGCTTCCTGGGCAGGAGCCAAGGCCATGACTGCCACTTCTGGGCCAGGAATCAGCCTGATGACCGAGGCGATCGGTTATGCTGTGATCACCGAGACTCCCTGTGTAATTGTGGATGTGCAGCGGGCTGGCCCGAGCACGGGCCAGGCTACCCGTCCGGCTCAGGGAGACATGATGCAGGTTAAGTGGGGCTCTCATGGAGATAATGAAATTGTCGCCTTTTCTCCCTGGTCTGTACAGGAGATGTATGACCTGACCATCAAGGCCTTCAACTTTGCCGAGCGCTTCCGGATTCCGGCTTTTGTTATGGCCGATGAGGCCGTGGGGCATCTCCGGGAGACGCTGGTGATAAAAGAAGAGGTGGAGGTATTCGATCGTCTCAAGGCCCCAGGCCTGCCCCCTTTCGGAACAGAGGAACCTAACGGCGTTCCACCCATGCCCTCTTTCGGGGAAGGAGCGAATCTTCTGGTTACAGGCTCTACTCACGACCCGTGGGGTTTCCGCAAGACGGCTGATTCTGCCACCCAAGCCCGGCTGACAGAACGATTGATCCGCAAGGTCAAGGATTTCAAAAATGAGATTATCGAGACCGACCCACATCTCCTCGAAGATGCGGAAATTGGCGTCGTGGCCTATGGGTTTACAGCTCGGGCTGCGCTCCAGGCTGTAAAATCTTTGCGGAAAGAGGGGATCAAGGCTGGGTTGTTACGGCTGGTTTCCATCTGGCCCTTTGCTGAGGAGGCCATCGCTCAACTGGGGAAGCACTGCCGGGTTATTTTTGTTCCGGAAATGAACCGGGGCCAGATCGCCGGGGAACTGAAGAAATATACATCCACCCCTGTTATTTGCCTGCCCAAGACCAACGGGGAGGTCATCGAGCCGGAAGAGATCGTGGAGGGGATTCGGAGAAGCAAACCATGAACGAGAAGATTTTCCAGATGATCAACCTCCAGGCGTTTCCCACACCGTTCTGCCCAGGATGTGGGCATGGGATTTTGATGGGATCAGTGTTGCGGGCGATCGCTGAACTCGAATATGATATGAAGCAAATGCTTTTTGTCTCAGGAATTGGCTGCGCGGCCTGGATTCCCAGCCCACATTTTAAGGCTGACACGCTGCACACTCTGCACGGGCGAGCGATCGCTTATGCCACTGGGGCCAAGCTCTTCAACCCCAAGCTGAAGATCATGGTCATCAGTGGGGATGGAGACCTCAGTTCCATCGGCGGCAACCATCTCATCCATGCCGCCCGCAGAAACTTGGATATGACTGTTATCTGCGCCAACAACTCTATTTACGGTATGACCGGTGGGCAGGTAGCTTCCACCACCCCTCTCGGCGCCGTGACCACCACGACTCCCAAGGGGAACCTGGAGCCCCCTTTCGACCTCTGCAAGCTGGTTGAATCCGCCGGAGCCACATACGTTGCTCGCCAGCCAGTGGCTACCCCCATTCCCCTGACTCGTACTCTGAAGAAGGCGATCGCCCACAAGGGATTTTCTTTTATAGATGTCCTTTCTCCCTGTCCTATCCAGTATGGAAGGAGGAATGCTTTCCGGACAGCCTACGAGATGATCAAGGCTTTAAGAAACAGCTGCATCGCAGTGGAGAAGGCCAGGGGTATGAGTCCAGAAGAGCTTCGCGGAAAAGTGGTTGTGGGCGAATTTGTTAATTTGACCGCTTAGAAAACCTATTTTGGACACGGATGAACACAGATTATCAGGATCTTAAATATAAAGAACTGACTGAAAAAATAATAAAAATTTTCTACAAAGTCTATAAGAAACTTGGCTATGGGTTTTTGGAAAGGGTTTATGAGAATGCAATGATGATAGAATTTACGAAAGAAGGTATTCCTATTACTTCTCAAGCGCCAATAAAGGTGCTTTATGAAAATGAAATTATAGGTGAATATTTTGCCGATATCCTGGTCGATAATAAAGTCATTGTAGAAATAAAGGCAGCCAAAAACCTGGCGGTAGAGAATGAGGCTCAGCTGCTAAATTATTTAAAAGCGACCAATGTTGAGATTGGGCTTTTACTCAATTTTGGCCCAAAACCTGAGATCAAACGGAAAGTGTACGATGATTTTAGAAAATAGTTTATCGGTGTTTATCTGCGAAAATCTGTGTCCAATGAAAAAGGAAGGCTGGTCATGATTCAGGTGCGCTTTGCCGGACTGGGTGGGCAGGGAATTGTTCTTATGGGCGAAATATTGGGTGAGGCAGCGGTTTTGGATAAAAAATATGTAGGTCAAACCTCCTCTTACGGAGCCGAAGCACGGGGCTCTGCTTGCAAATCCGAAGTGATCATCTCGGACTCCTGGATCGACTACCCCAAGGTCACCGAGGCCGATATCCTGGCCTGCATGTCTCAGGGAACTTATGAGGAGAATAAGGGAAAAGTAAGCCCTTTCAAAGGGATGATCTTTATCGACTCCCAGTTAGTCAAGCTCGACTCCTCTTCTTCCGTGAAGCATATTCCCGTCCCGGCGACTGAAAAAGCCCTTAAGGATTTGGGGAACCGAATGGTTGCCAACATGGTCCTTTTAGGGGCGGTGGTCAAGGCTATGGGCTTAGTCAGTGAGGCATCTCTCCTGAAGGCACTGTCCCACCGGGTCCCAGAATCGGCCCTGGAATTGAATAAAAAAGCTCTTGCTTTAGGATTTGAATTGAGTAAAATTGAACCACACTAAGCAATAAGGAGGTGGTGCGAGCTTTATTATTTCCACGGAGGATATCTTAGTCATATTACCAATGAAAGGAGGTCTTAAGACATGAAAAAAATTTTGATCTTTTGGTCTATCATCCTATGCCTAACTCTACCCGGATATCTCATGGCGGCAGACGTGAAGATCGGAGTTATCTATCCCATGTCCGGCGTAGCGGCTCAGGCTGGGCTTGACGACAAGCACGCCATCGAGCTGGCCATGGACATCATCAACACAACCAAGTACAAACATCTGAACCTGCCTCTGGCTAAAACCGAAGGCCTCCCCAACCTGAAAGGGGCCAAAGTGACGGCGATTATAACCGATCACCAGGGCAAACCCGACTTGGGGTTGAGCGAGGCTGAGCGTCTGATCACGCAGGAGAAAGTGATCGCTCTCTTCGGCTCCTACCAGAGTTCCGTAACCGAAACCGCCAGCATGGTGGCCGAGCGTATGAAAATGCCCTTTTTCAACGCCGAGTCCTCTTCCCCAAGGCTCACCCGCCGGGGGTTTAAGTGGTTCTTCCGCAGCTCCCCGCACGATGAAATTTTTTCCGAGGGCATGTTCAAGTGCCTGATCGACCTGGAAAAGGAGCGAGGAGCCAAGTTTTTTAAGACCATCGCAGTGATGTACGAAGATACCCTCTACGGAAAAGACAGCAGCCGGATCGAAAAGGGTCTGGCTGAAAAAGCGGGCTACAAGGTCGTGGCGGATATTAGCTACCGCGCGGGGGCACCTTCCCTCGATGCCGAAGTGATCAAGCTAAAAGCCGCCCAACCGGACGCCTTCTTCCCCACTTCATATGCCCCGGATGCGATTCTTCTTGCCCGGACATCCAAAAAATTGGACTACAATGCGCCAATCATTATGGCTCAGAATGCTGGACACACCGACCCCACCTTTGTGGAAGCGGTGGGGAAAGATGCCGATGGGATTTGCAGCCGTACGGAGTTCTCCCTGGATTTGGTGAAACATAAACCCATGCTCGCCGAACTCAATGATCTTTTCAAAAAGCGCGCGGGAAGGGACTTTTCCGGCACTTCTGCCCGCTGTTTTGTGGGCTTCCTTGTCCTGGCCGAGGCGATCAACCGAGCAGGTTCCACTGCGCCCGAGGCCATCCGCGATGCCCTAACCAAGACCCACATCCCTGCCGAGCAGTTGATCACGCCCTGGCGGGGGGTGAAATTTGACGAAACTGGCCAGAATATCTTAGTGGATGCCATCGTCATTCAATACCAGGATGGAGGGAAGCCTTACACGGTGTGGCCCTCAAATTTAGCCACGAAAAAGGTCCTCTACCCCATTCCCAAGTGGTCTGAGAGAAAGTAAAAATTGCCTTTTCATCGTCTCCGGGGGTAGATTTGATCCTACCCCCGGGGGTTCAGAAAGGGACACCCATGTTTAGTACCGAAATCATGCTGCAAACCATAATCAGCGGATTGCTCATGGGTTGTATCTACGCCCTGGTTGCCGTTGGCCTTTGTCTGATTTGGGGTCTGATGGAAATTGTTAACTTTGCCCATGGCGAAATGCTCATGCTCGGCATGTTCACGGCGTTCTGGATGTTTATTCTATACCGCATCGATCCCATGATCTCTTTACCCCTCTGCCTCGTTCTCCTTTTCTTGATCGGGGTGGCCACCTACTTCATCGTGATCAAAAAGATCCTCAAAGCTCCGTTCCTGGCCCAGATTCTGGCCACTTTCGGGCTGGGGATTTTCTTGCGCTACTTGGCCCAATTCATGTGGACGCCTGACTTCCGCATGATTAAGAATCCTTGGCTGGCTGGCCGGATCGGGTTGGGAGGAATCTTTATCGGCATTCCCGAGCTTATAGCCAGCATTATTACCGTTCTTTCTTTCGTTCTCCTTTACTGGTTCATAAACAAAACTGAGGTCGGCATGGCTCTTCTGGCCACTAGCGAAGACCGAGAGGGCGCCTCTCTGATGGGGATCAACACTGATAGGATGTTTTCCCTCGGATGGGGAATCGGCGCTGCCTGCCTGGGCGTGGCCGGAGCTCTGATGTCTAATTTTTATTATATCTTTCCAGAAGTAGGATTCCCCTTTGCCCTGATTGCCTATGTCGCCGTTGCCCTCGGTGGGTTTGGCTCCATCCCGGGTTCTTTTATTGCCGGGATTATCATCGGGCTGGTGGAATCATTGGCCGGCCTTTTTATCGCGCCAGCTTTCAAATACACCTTCGTATTCATTATCTATCTCCTGGTAGTCTTCATCCGGCCCCAGGGTCTGTGGGGAAGATACTAACCCTTTTCTGGAGAGCACATCCATGAACGGGAACAAAAAAAAATGGATTTGGCTGGCCATCGGAGTTATCATTTTTCTGTTATATCCTCTCCTCATTACCCTTCCTTTTCCCAGGCATCTGATGATCATGATTTTTCTTTACGCCACCCTGGGACTGGCCTGGAACATGATCGGCGGCTATGCCGGCCAGATCTCCCTGGGTCATGCGGTCTATTTCGGAACCGGGGCTTATACCTCTACCCTGCTGCTCATGAAGCTGGGAGTAAGTCCGTGGGCCGGCATGCTGGCGGGCGCAATCTTATCCATTGGCCTGGCTTTCATCATTGGGTTCCCCTGTTTTAAACTGGCCGGGCATTATTTTGCCATTGCCACTATCGCCATCGGAGAGATTGCTCAGCAGTGGATGCGCAACTGGGACTGGACTGGGGCGGCCATTGGGTTGACCCTGCCGATCCTGCCCGAATCCTTGATCAATCTGGAATTTCATACCACCAAGGCACCATATTATTACATCGCTTTCGGAATTTTCGTCCTGTCGATTCTGGTCACTTACTGGATCGACCGCTCGAAACTCGGCTACTACTTCAAGGCCATCAAAGGCGACTTGGAGGGGGCCCGAAGCCTGGGGATAGATGTTGCCAGGTACAAATTCTACGCCCTGGCTTTAAGCGCTTTCTTCACCTCCATCTGTGGTTCTTTCTACGCCCAGTATATCCTCTTCATCGACCCGGATAGCGTCTTTCCTCTGATGCTTTCTATTATTGTTTGCCTTATCGCCACCTTAGGCGGCGTGGGCACAGTCTGGGGCCCGGTGATCGGTGCTTTCATTCTCATCCCTATCTCCGAGTTTACCCGTATCCAATTCGGTGGAGGGGGAAAGGGAACAGACCTGATCATTTACGGGTTCCTGATCATGGTGATCTCCATCTATCAGCCCTTCGGGGTGATCGGGATGAGCAAGCTTTTCAAGAAAAAGGGGTCAGAGTAATGGCTCTTCTCGAAGTTCAAGATCTAAGCAAGCGTTTTGGTGGCCTGGTGGCCAACGATCGAATCGATCTGCAAGTGAATGCCGGGGAGATCGTCGGCTTGATCGGGCCCAACGGTGCTGGAAAAACCACTCTCTTCAATTGCATCGCCGGGTTTTACCCTCCCAGCGAAGGGAACGTCTGGTTCAAAGGGCAGAACATTACGGGTTTGCCGGCGAATGAAATCTGCCTCCTGGGCATTGCCCGGACCTTCCAGATTGTGCGAGTTTTCAAGGATATGGCTGCCCTGGACAACGTGATGGTGGGTGCTTTCAACCGCACAAATTTGGCGGCCAACGCGAAAAAGAAGGCCCTGGAAGTCCTGGATTTCTGCGGCCTGGCTCCGAAGAAGAGCATGCTCGCCGGAGGGTTGACCATCGCCGACAAGAAGCGCCTAGAGTTCGCCAAAGCCCTGGCCACTGAACCTTCGCTCCTCATGCTCGACGAGGCCATGGCAGGTTTAAACCCTGCGGAAACGGTCGAAGCCATCGAACTCGTGAAAAAGGTCAGGGAATCCGGAATTACTGTAATCCTGGTGGAGCATGTGATGGAAGTGGTTATGCCCATCTCCGACCGAGTGGTTGTTTTAGATTACGGCAAGAAGATTGCTGAGGACGTGCCGGAGAAAGTCATCAACAACGAAGAAGTGATTAAAGCCTATCTGGGGGAGAAATACCATGCTTCGCGTCGAGGGCATTAAAGTCTCTTACGATGAAGTGCCGGCCCTTCACGATGTCTCTTTCAGAGTGGAATCCGGTCAGATCGTCTCCATCGTAGGGGCCAACGGAGCCGGAAAATCCACTATCCTGAAAACCCTCTCCAGTGCCCTCCATCCCGATGAGGGAGTCATCTTCTTCGAGGATCAGCGCCTGGATCAAATCCCGGCCCACCGGGTGGTGGAGATGGGCATCGCCCATGTGCCGGAGGGAAGACGTCTTTTTTCTCGTCTCACAGTGACGCAGAATCTCACCTTGGGGGCTTATACGAAGAAATCCCCGGAGCACCGAGAGGCCACCTTGAGGCGGATCTTTCAGCTTTTTCCCGTCTTGCAGGAAAGGCAGAACCAGCGAGCTGGAACTCTCAGTGGAGGGGAGCAACAGATGCTGGCCATCGCCCGGGGGTTGATGTCCAAGCCCAAGCTCCTCATGCTCGACGAGCCCTCCATGGGCATCATGCCCAAGCTCATCACAGAGATCTTTGAGATGATTCAGCGGATGAATAGAGAAGAAGGGATCACCATTCTTCTCGTGGAGCAGAACGTCCAGGAGGCGCTGGAGCTGGCCCATTATGCCTACGTACTGCAAACCGGGCGCATCATCATGGAAGGAAAACCTTCCGACCTCCTCCAGACCGACTTGATCAAAAAGGCTTACCTGGGACTGTAAAGACAGTGATGAATAAAAAGGGATGAGTGATGAGTGTTATTTGACCAGTTCGATGATCTTCTGCGCAGCCTCCCGCATGCTCTCCGCGTTGATGATCTTCAGGCCGGAATCAGCGAGAATCTTCCGGCCGATTTCCACGTTAGTCCCCTCGAGGCGAATCACCAAGGGGATGTCGATGAGTAAATCCCGGCAGGCCTCCACAATCCCCTGGGCATAGCTGTCGCAGCGGGTGATCCCGCCGAACATGTTAATTAAAATCCCCTTGACTTTAGGATCCGCATAAATGATCTTGAAAGCATTTCGGATCATCTCTTTACCGGCCCCACCCCCCGCATCCAAAAAGTTTGCGGGCTCTCCCCCGTAGTAGCGCAGGATGTCCAGGGTGGCCATGCCCAAACCTGCTCCATTGACGATGCAGCCGATGTTCCCACCCAAGTTGATAAATTTCAGGCCAAGCTTGGAGGCTTCTACATCCTGCGGGTCCTCCTGCTCAACATCCCGCATGGCCAGGAGTCCAGGGTGGCGGTACAGGGCATTGTCGTCAATGTTCATCTTGGCGTCCAGGGCAACCAAATCCCCTCGGGAGGTCAAAACCAGAGGGTTGATTTCAACCAGAGAACAATCATTCTCCATAAAAGCCCGGTAAAGCGCGAGGGCTACGGTCGAGCCCTTCGCTACATTCCCACCCTTTAAGCCCATATCCACAGCTAACTTTCGGCCCTGGAAAAGGGTAAATCCACACCCCGGTTCTACAGTGCTCTTTTTAATCTTCTCAGGGAATCTGGCCCCCAGCTCTTCGATTTCCACCCCTCCCTCGGAACATCCAATTACAGTTACTTTGCCCTTTCCCTGATCAATCGTAACCCCCAGGTAGAGCTCCTGAGCAATGGATATACTTTCTTCTACCAGAACCCGGCTGACAGGTTTGCCAAGCGTCCCAGTCTGGGGGGTAACCAGTTTCTTCCCGATCATCTCTCGGGCAACCTGTCTGGCTTCCGCAGGAGTATTGGCTATTCGGATTCCACCCCCCTTGCCCCGACCCCCGGCATGCACCTGGGCTTTGATGACATAGGGATTAAAGCCGATGGCTCGAGCCGCAGCTTCAGCCTCTGATGGGCTGAAGGCCACCTTGCCTTTAGGGATCTTCACCCCATAACGCGCAAGAATTTCCTTTGCCTGGTACTCGTGGATGTTCATAATGAAGGTTGTTTCAATGCCAAATTCCCGCCACCCTCTTCCTCCCTTTCGAGGGGGAAGGGTTGGGAGGGGGTGAGATTGCTACCCCGTCTAATATCTCTCGCTGATGACCTTTTTTTTCAGCTCGCCAATGGCCCAGGTGGGATTCAAGGACTTTGGACAGATCGTGCAATTAAAGATGGTATGGCACCGCCAGAGCCCATGACGACCGTTCAAGATTGGGAAGCGCTCTTCCAGTCCTTCATCCCGCGAATCGAAGATGAAACGGTATGCGGCAAGCAAAGCTGCCGGTCCCAGGAAATTTTCATTGGCCCAGTAGGAGGGGCAGGAGGAAGTGCAGATTCCGCACAGAATGCATTCATACGAGCCGTCGATCTTCCTCCGGTCTTCGATGCTTTGGAAGCGTTCCTTATCTGTGGGCGCTGTGCCGGCAATAAAGTAGGGTCTTACCGCCTCGTATTTTTGGAAGAAGTCATCCATGTCCACAGCCAGGTCTTTAATTACCGGGAAATGCCTCAGGGGCTCCACTTCGATCGTTCCCTTTCCCAGGGATTTGATCTGAGTCTCACAAGCCAATTGGTTAAGTCCATTGATCGTCATCCCACAGGACCCGCAGATCCCATGGCGGCAGGAGCGGCGGTAGGTGAGGCTACCATCTTGCTTCCACTTGATCTCGTTCAGGACATCCAGCACGGTCATTCCCTCCTGCACCTCCACCCGGTAGGTTTTGTAATAGGGCTCCTTATCTTCATCGGGGTTGAATCGAAAAATTTCAAAGGTTTGGATCATTTTTCTGCTCCCTAAAATTTTCTTTCTTCCGGCTTGAACCGGGTGATCACTACAGGCTTGTAATCCAAGCGCACTCCCGTGTCTGTCTTCCAGGCCAGGGTATGCTTAAGCCAGCCCACGTCATCGCGTTTGGGGAAATCTGTGCGATAGTGTGCTCCCCGGCTCTCGGTCCGGGCCAACCCTCCGACCACAATGGTCTCGACAAAGTCGAGCATATTGCCCAGCTCGATGGCATCCTGAAGCTCCGTGTTGAACCGTTTCCCTTTGCCGCTTATTTGGATTCCCCTGTATCGTTCCTGTAAGGATTTGATGATCTCCAACTGCTTCTTTAGAAGTTTCTCCTCCCGGAAGATTCCGCAGTTAACCATCATGGTCTGTTGCAATTCGTCCCTGATGGCAGCTGGGCTTTCCTTTCCCTTGAGTGCCAGCAGACCTTCTATCCTGGCTGTCCCTCTTGCCAGCGCATCTTTGGGGAGGGGAGCTTTCTCACCCCCTGCGTTAATGTACTTGACCATGGACCGGCCAATTCTTCTCCCAAAGACGGCGCAGTCCATAGTGGAATTGCAACCCAGGCGGTTGGCCCCGTGAACGGAGATGCAGGCGCACTCTCCGGCGGCGTAGAAACCTCTCACTGGTGTGTTCTTGGCATCCATGATCACTTGCCCGCTTACATCGGTTGGGATCCCCCCCATGGCATAGTGGGAAGTGGGCAGGATGGGAACCATATCCGTCACAGCATCGATGCCGGCAAACTTCAGGATGAGCTCGTGGATCTGCGGTAGTTTTTCCAGGATTGCCTGTTTTCCCAGGTGCCGGAGGTCAAGATAAACATACCCCTTCCCTGCGATTCCCCGCCCTTCATCAATCTCGCGTTGAATTGACCGCGAGACCACATCCCGGGGAGCAAGCTCCATCTTAGCTGCGGCGTACTTTTCCATGAAACGCTTGCCCTCATTATTGATCAGATAGCCTCCTTCGCCTCTCGCCCCTTCCGTAACGAGGACTCCCGAAGGATAAAGACCAGTTGGGTGAAACTGGACGAATTCCATGTCTTCCAACGGTAAGCCGGCCTGCAAGACAACGGCCATCCCGTCTCCTGTGTTGGAGAGAGCATTCGTGTTCACTTTCCAGGCCCGGGCATATCCACCGGTGGCAAACATCACAGTCTTGGCATGGAAAACATGCCATCCCCCGTTCCTCATGTCCCAGGCCACTACCCCGCTGCAGGCGTTATCTTCCACCAAGAGGTGGAGGACAAAAAATTCCGAGTAGAAGCGTACGTCGTTCTTCACGCACTGTTCATAGAGCGTATGCAGCTCGGCATGGCCCGTTCGGTCCGCAGCGTAGCAGGCCCGGCGGATCGGCCCCTTGCCAAAATCGCTGTAATGCCCCCCAAATTCGCGCTGGGCGATCTTCCCCTCTTCTGTGCGGCTGAAGGGACACCCCATGTGTTCAAGCTCATAGACCACTTCCACAGCTTCCCGCACCAGGATCTCCTGAGCATCCTGATCGCCAAGATAATCCGCCCCCCTTACCGTGTCATATAGGTGCCACTCCCAACTGTCCTCCTCCATGTTTCCCAATGCTGCGGCTGTCCCGCCTTGAGCGGAGATGGAGTGCGAACGGGTGGGGAAAACTTTCGAAAGAACTGCTGTATCCACGGAGCGACTGGACTCCAGGGCGGCGTAAAGCCCGGCAATCCCTGCGCCGACGATCACTACCTCATGTTCATGAACCATTTCCCCCCTCCAAAATTTTCACCACAGAGGACACAGAGATCACACAGAAATAAAATCCGAAATTCGAATACCAAATCCCGCGAAGCGCGGGACTAAACAAATACGAGATCCAAATTTTCTAAACGAACTGCAAAGACTAAATGTCTTTGTTTATGAATTTCACTTATTAGAATTTGTTTCGAGTTTCGTGCTTCGAATTTTTATTTCATCTCTGTGTTCTCTGCGATCTCTGTGGTGAAATAAGTTTTTCAGGCACCGAAAGGCACTAAGCTAACGAACCCGAGAATAAAGAAGACCAGTCCCGCCACCCAGAGCAGCCCAAACAGAGAGACTCGGAGCCAGTGGGTTCTCACGTAATCCTCGACCAACAGCCAAAACCCATTCAAGATGTGGTAGAGGAGCAGAATCATAAAAGCCAAGTGAAAAACTTTCCAGGAGGGGCTTCCCAGGTCCACAGGGGAACCTCCAAAATGAACTGCCCCTAAGTGGATGACCAGGATAACGGCGATGAGAATTCCCGAAATTCTCTGAAACAACCAGTTGAACGCCCCGGCATTGCTCGATGTTTGATAGGCCATCTTCCCCTCCTTCTACAGCGCTGCCAGGGTGGCCACGTAGACCACCACCCCAATGACCATCATCACCCAGAAAAGCTTTTTGTGGTACAAGGCCCCGTTTCCGAAATCTATGATCAGTTCCCGCACTCCATTCATTCCATGGTAAATCAAAAAGGCCAAAAGGATGATGACCACCACTTTGGCAGACAAGAAATCCCTCAAGCCCGCCAGTCCCTTCTGATCATATTTCAACCCAAACTGAGCCAGGATATGGAGCAAGAGGTAAATACTGATAGCCGCTCCTGTGATGCGGTGAATCAACCAGGCCGTTGCTCCTGTTTGCCAACGATAACGCATTTTTTTCTCCTTTAATTCAATGGGACACAGATTTGCGCCGATAATCGCAGAAACCAGTAGGAACAACCCCGTCTATGGCAGGATTACACATTTCCAGGGTGGCCACCTTGGGCCGCCCTTACAACATAATCCTTAAAATCTGCGTTCATCTGCGTCCAAATTCCTTGTTAGCGGGCGTACTTGCGCATTCCCTCTTCGTAAAGATCATTCCCCTTGGTGTCGTTGACCACGATCACCGGGAAATCCTCCACTTCCAGACGGCTGATGGCTTCCGGGCCCAGATCCTCATAGGCCACCACCTGTGCCTTCTTGATCGCCTTGGCCAAAAGCGCTCCTGCACCACCTGTGGCCGCGAAATAGACAGCCTTGTACCTCTTCATGGCTTCGACGACTTCTTTCTTGCGCATTCCTTTGCCAATCATCCCTTTTAGACCCATCTCGATCAACTTCGGGGAAAAGGCATCCATCCGCCCGCTCGTGGTCGGCCCGGCCGAGCCAATGACTTGGCCGGGCTTAGCCGGCGCCGGGCCCACGTAATAAATCACCTGCCCTTTGAGGTCTATGGGGAGAGGCTTTCCTTCCATAAGAAGGTCATAAAGCCGCTTGTGGGCTGCATCCCTTCCAGTATAGATCACCCCACTTAGCAAAACCTTATCCCCAGCTTTCAGCTTCTCTACATCTGTGGCCGAAATGGGGGTTTTCAACCGGATCGCTGCGCTCATTCTTCCACCTCCTCTCTCAGACTACAGCTTCTTTGTGCCGGTGGGCATGGCAATTGATATTTACAGCCATAGGGAAGCTGGCGATGTGGCAGGGGATCATCTGCACATGTACCGCCAGAGCCGTGATCCTCCCTCCCAATCCCTGCGGCCCGATTCCCAGGTTGTTTATCCGGGTTAGAAGATCTTCTTCCATGGCGGCCAGCTGCGGGTCCGGGTTCTTCTGCCCCAATGGGCGCAGCAGAGCTTTCTTGGCAATCAGGGCAGCTTGTTCAAAAGTTCCGCCAATTCCTACTCCCACAACTACCGGAGGGCAGGGGTTAGAACCGGCCTCCTTGACCCATTCGACCACCCGCTTCTTGAGCCCCTCGATGCCCTCTGAGGGGGAGAGCATGTTAACCATGGACATATTCTCACTCCCCCCTCCTTTCGGGGCCACAGTGATCTTGACTTTATCTCCAGGAACCATTTCCAAGTGAATGACCGCTGGGGTATTGTCCCTGGTGTTTGCTCGCGTGAAACAATGGCAAGCGGATTTTCTCAAATACCCTTCCTGATAACCCTGCCGAACTCCTTCGTTAACAGCGGTGTTGAAATCTCCCCCCACGAAATGCACATCCTGTCCGAGCTCGACAAAGACCACGGCCAGCCCCGTATCCTGACACATGGCCACCTTCTCTTCCCGGGCGATACGGGCGTTTTCCTTAAGCTGTTGAAATACCTCTTTTCCCACGGGTGATTCTTCCATCTTCTCCCCCCGGTCAAAGGCCGCCAGCACGTCCTCACCCAGGTAGAGGTTGGCGTCAATGCAGAGTTTTTTCACCACCTCTGTGATCTGCTTGGCGTTGATCTCTCTCATCTTCATCCTCCTTTAAAGTCGAAAGAAAGCACCCCGAGACCCGGACATCTTTTAAATTTCATCCTGAGATAAGCAGAAGACGCCGGGTTCCCGGTCGCTGACTGGAATCACTCTTTGTATACAGGGATCAGCCCCTTTTCCATCAGGACTTGTGTTTCTTGTCGCGCTTGCCGGATAATATCCGAGGCCTTCCGGTAGAGTTGATCCTTGCTTAACTTGATACGAGCTACTTTCTGCTCAATGGCCTTGAGGGCAACGGCGACAGCTTCCCTGGGAAAGACCTCCCATTCGTCCATGGTGGGAAGAAGGTAATCCTCTTTCAGTCCTCTATCTTCGGCACACTTGGCCAGCTCGTAGGCGGCCGCAATGCACATCTCATCTGTAATGGTCGTAGCCATAACATCCAATGTGCCCCGGAAAATGGCCGGGAATCCGAGGGAGTTATTCACCTGATTGGGGAAATCCGAGCGGCCGGTGGCGATGATCTTCGCCCCTGCCTCCTTGGCTTCCCAGGGGTAGATCTCGGGAATGGGGTTGGCGCAGGCAAAAACGATTGGATCTTTGGCCATTTTCTTGATCCATTCCTTTTTGATGACATCGGGGCCAGGTTGGGCCAGGCCGACGACTGCATCTGCCCCTTCCATGGCCTCGGCAATGCCCCCCTTCCTCTGTTCGGCATTGGTGATCTGGCAAAAATGCCACTTTTCTTTGAAATCTTTCTGCAGCTCCTTTCTACCTTTGTGGAGCGTGCCTTTGGAGTCCACCATGATCATCTTCCCCGGATCCGCACCGGCGGCAACAATGACGCGGGCAGTGGCTATGTTCGCTGCCCCGGAGCCGATCAAAGTCAAGCGAGCCTTATCCAACTTTTTGCCGACAATCTTCAAGGCATTAATCACCCCGGCCAAGGTCACAGCCGCCGTCCCCTGCTGGTCATCATGCCAGACCGGAATCTTGGCTTCTTTGCGCAGGGTATCGAGCACGTAGAAGCATTTAGGCTGAGAGATATCTTCCAGGTTGATTCCTCCAAAGCAGGGGGAGATCAACTTTACTGTTTTAATGATATCATCGGGGTCTTTAGTGTCCAGGGTGATGGGCCAGGCGTCCACGCCGCCGAGGTACTTGAAGAGGATCGCCTTCCCTTCCATCACCGGAATAGCCGCCTCGGGTCCGATGTCCCCCAGCCCCAACACTCGCGTACCATCCGAAACCACCGCCACCATGTTGGCCTTGTTGGTATGCTCAAAGACCTTCTCGGGATGAGCCTGGATGTCCCGACACGCCGCAGCTACGCCAGGAGTATACCAGATGGCAAAATCCTCGAAGCTGCGCACCGCACATTTTAGCGTTGAGGCTAATTTGCCCTTGTAAAATGGATGCATCTTTAAAGCATCCGCTGATGGCTTCTTCGCCTTTTCTAATAACTGTTCTTTGGTCAACATTTTTCCCTCCTTTGGTCACTTGTCATTAGCCTTTTGCCTTTCTACCGCTCACTCAATTCCAGGAGCACTCCGTTGGTGGATTTGGGATGGATAAAAGCGATCTTCGCTCCCCCGGCTCCCCGGCGGGGTTTTTCGTCAATCAATCGCGCCCCTTTCTCTTTCAACTCCCTCAAGGCCTCTTCGATATTGTCAACCCGCAGAGCAATATGCTGAATCCCTTCTCCCCGGCTTTCGATGAACTTGGCAATTGCTCCGTCTGGAGAGGTGGATTCCAGGATTTCCAGCTCACTTTCGCCCACGGGGAGAAAAGCCGTGGTGGCTTTCTGCTCCTCCACCGTCTCTCTCCCTTCTATCTTCAATCCTAAAATTGCACTCCAGAAAGGAGCCACCTGATCAATGGACTTGGCCGCAATGCCGATATGATCGATTTTTAGTATCTTCATCCTCCCCTCCACAAACGTTTCGTTTACCTGCAATAAGTAACCCTTTTCCGTTATTTTTTCACCTTCTCCTGTACATACTTCACAATCGCATCCGTAGGTGTCCCGGGGCCAAAGATCTGCGCGATTCCGAGGGCCTTCAAGGCGGGCACATCTTCTTCTGGAATTACACCTCCCCCCAAAACCAGCAAATCTTTTACCCCCCGCTCCCGCAAGAGTTCCATCACCCGGGGAAATAAGTAATCGTGAGCCCCTGATAGAATGCTCATCAGGAGCGCGTCCACATCCTCCTGTACTACCGCGTTGACGATTTGCTCTGGCGTCTGCCGCAAACCTGTGTAGATCACCTCCATCCCGCCATCCCGCAGCGCCCGGGCAATCACTTTCGCTCCCCGATCATGCCCATCCAATCCCGGCTTGGCCACCAAAACCCTGAGTTTCCTCCCAGTCATTCCTCACCTCCGGCACCGTAGGGACGACCGGCCGGTCGCCCCTACCAGGGAATTCTGTTAGACTTTTACCGTTGGTTCATACTCTCCGAAAACTCCCCGAAGAACGTCGCAGATCTCCCCCAGCGTGCAATAAGACCGCACGCCATCCAAGATCGGAACCATCAGATTCCCATCCCCCTGGGCCACCTTCTTCAATTGCTCGCGGGATGCTCCTGCCTTCTTCGCATCCCGCGATGCCCGCAGCTCTGCCAGCCTTTTAATCTGTACCTCCCGCACCCTGGGGTCGACCTTCAACAACCCCGTGGGCGGTGGTTCTTTCGTCTGCAACCTATTCACGCCCACGACCACTCGGTCTCCAGATTCAATCTCTTTTTGGTAGCGATAGGCACTCTCCTGGATTTCCTGTTGAATGTATCCTTTTTCGACTGCCGGCACAGCCCCGCCTATTTGGTCAATCTTGGCGATGTAATCGCTGGCCCGCTCTTCGATTTCGTTGGTCAGGCTTTCGACGTAATACGAACCACCCAGGGGGTCTGCGGTGTCGGCAACACCGGATTCATAGGCGATCAGTTGCTGAGTGCGCAAGGCAATTTGCACGGATTGCTCCGAAGGCAGAGCTAAGGCTTCATCCATTGAGTTCGTGTGCAAAGATTGCGTTCCGCCCAGGACACTCGCCAAAGCCTGCCAGGCCACGCGGACGACGTTGTTGTGGGGCTGCTGAGCGGTCAGGGTGCACCCGGCCGTTTGCGTGTGGAAGCGTAGCATCCAGGAACGGGGGTTTTTGGCCTGGAAGCGCTCCTTCATGATCTTGGCCCAAAGGCGGCGGGCCGCACGAAATTTGGCCACCTCCTCCAAAAAATCCAGATGGGCGTTGAAAAAGAAGGAGAGCCTGGGCCCGAATACATCCACATCCAGCCCAGCCTTTATGGCCGCCTCTACGTAAGCGATCCCATTGGCTAGGGTAAAAGCCACTTCTTGCACGGCTGTGCAGCCCGCTTCTCGCATATGGTATCCGCTGATGCTGATGGTATTCCAGTTGGGAACCTCTTTTGTGCAGTATTCAAAGAGGTTGGTGATGATCCGCATCGAAGGTTTTGGCGGAAAGATGTAAGTTCCCCGGGAAGAATATTCTTTTAGGATGTCGTTCTGGATCGTGCCGTTAAGTTTATCCGCAGTTACCCCCTGCTTTTCAGCCACTGCGATGTACATAGCCAGCAGGATGGCTGCCGGGGAGTTGATGGTCATAGAGGTCGAGACCTTGTCTAAAGGGATCTGGTCGAGGAGCACTTCCATGTCCTTAACCGAATCAATGGCCACTCCTACCTTGCCGACCTCGCCCTGGGCCAGGGGATGATCAGAATCGTATCCGATCTGCGTAGGCAGATCGAAGGCCACGGAGAGGCCGGTCTGCCCCTGTTCCAAAAGATAACGGTAACGCTTGTTCGTATCCTCAGCAGTGCCAAACCCGGCATATTGACGCATGGTCCAGAACCGTCCGCGGTACATGGTAGGCTGTACGCCTCGAGTATAAGGATACTCTCCGGGCAAGTTCAGGTCTTTTTGGTAATCCAACTCGCCAATGTCCGGGGGCGCAAAAACCCTCTTGACCTCAATCCCGGAAGTGGTCTGGAAGTCCTTTTTCCTCTCGGGGTTCTTGGCTAAAGTTTTTTCTACTCTATCATTCCAGCTTTTGGCCTGACCCGCGATATCCGCAATCTTTTTCTGCTCAAACATACCCTAAACTCCTTCTATCTTTCGCCTTTGGCCCTTATTTTTGTTCCGGGTGCTTTTATCTCCTCCTCTCCTTCCGCCTTGGCCAGGTCCTCAAACTTGATGTCCAGCCCGCAGACCCCAACAATTTGATCTTCCTCATCCCGAATGGGTCCAGAAACTGTCAGGCACAGGCGGCCGGTAATCTTGGAAGTATAGAGTTCGCTCACATGAATCTGACCATCTTTCAAAGGTTCGATGAACCAGGAACGGTCGGAGTAGTCTTCATGCAGGCCGACCCTTTCATATTTAGCCTTGTCCACCACTTGGGTGATATTCCTGGTGATCTTACGCCCCTCCATGTCTGTTACATAGGCAAACTGCATGAAGGGATGGTCAGAGACGAGCCTCTTTAGCAGGGGCTCAATCAACCTCGGTTTCATAGATTTCATCTGCCGAGTTTCGAAGATCTCCTCCATCAGGTGAGCGGCCATTTTGTGGGCCTGGGCCTTGATCCGGTCGAAGTCGGAGACGAAGTACTCGGGCAGGTGCTTACGCGCCTGCCGCTCCATTTCCCCGTGGGAGATGCTGGTCACGCGCCCCTTCTGGTACTGTTCCATGACCCATTTATAAATTTTGGCCACCCCAGGGTGTCGTTTATCCACCCGCTGATCTCCCCAAAGTTCCAGGTGGGTGTTGACCCAGTGAGCAATACCGGCCAACCCAGACTTATCTGTAATCATGATGGAAAGAGGCCGTTTAAGGATTTTCTCGGTATCGAAGATATTATAAATCTCTCGGCTCTTGACCATCCCATTGATGTGAATTCCCGCGCCAGTAGCGTTGAAATCCATTCCCACCAGGGGATAGTTCAAAGGAATGTTTACCCCCATCTCCTGCTCGGCATAGTGAGCGATCTCTGTGATCACCGTGGTATCGATGCCGTTAGGATCTCCCCTAAGTCCGATGTACTCGATGACCAGCCCTTCCAGGGGAGTATTGCCAGTCCGTTCGCCGAAGCCCAGCAAGGCCCCGTTGGCTGCAGCGCAGCCATAGAGCCAGGCTGTGGTGGCATTGATGAGGACCTTGTGGAAGTCGTTATGACCATGCCACTCCAAAAGCTCTCCCGGGACGCCGGCATCGTCGATCATGGCTCGCACCAGCTTGTCCACTGCTCGGGGCAACGCTGCCCCAGGATAGGTCACTCCGTATCCCAGAGTATCGCAGAGGCGGATCTTCACGTCAACTCCGCTCTCCTCCCGCAGCTTCATCAGGGCCTGGGCAAAGGGGACACAAAACCCGTAAGTATCCGCCCGGGTTACGTCTTCGAAATGGCAGCGGGGGATGATCCCGGCTTCCAAAGCCCCCCTGACGATGTCCAGGTACTCTTCAAAAACTTGCTTCCTTCTTTTGTTGAGTTTCAAGAAGATATGGTAATCCGATACGGAAGTAAGGATGCCGGTTTCCTTCAACCCCATTTCTTTGACCAGCTTGAGGTCTTTCCTATTCGCCCTTATCCACCCGGTGACCTCTGGATAAGGGTATCCTCTCTCCCAGCACTTCCTCAGAGCTTCCTTGTCCCGCTCGCTGTAAAGGAAGAATTCCGCCTGACGGACGACGCCGTTGGGGCCGCTCAACTTATGCAGCAGATCAAAGAGGTCAACAATCTGTTTCACCGTGAAAGGAGGGCGGGCCTGCTGGCCATCGCGAAAGGTCGTGTCGGTAATGAAGATTTCCTTGGCGGGGGAGATGGGGATGAGCTTGTGGTCGAAATCGATGCGGCAGACCTCGTCGTAGGGGAAAACGTCGCGCTGCAAATTTGGCTCAGCCACATCCTGCAGGGTATACCGCCAGAACTTGGTGTGTTCGTGGTTCAGGACTCTACGTTCATTGTCCCACTTGGCCATGGATTTGCTCTTAAAGAGAGCTCTTTTCTCCCTTGATTCTTTCCGAGAGCTCACGGAGTTGTCTTTGCACTAAAAAATCGATGATTTCTCTATGATCATAGTGGGGCTTCAAAATCCACCGCCGCAGAACTCCGAACACACCGCTGAAGACCAAGAAGTTCGCTTCCAAGAAGGGATCAATGGAGTCGTCCCCCAATTCGCTTAAAATCTTCCGGAAGTGCTCGACGACTTCGGATTCTTTCCGCAAAATGACCTTCAGGTAGTTCTTCTTTACGTACCGGGCTTGAGTATAGGCCAGCATCACCTGATCTTCCAGTTCCATGGCTGCTTCCACAAAAGCCCGGAAAGTGACTTCCAGCCTCTGGTAAGGGTCGGCGATCTGGAAAGCTCGCGACCTCACCTTATCAAAGAAGGTGGTGACGTAATTTTCAAAGAAGAGGTAGAGGATGTCATCCTTAGAGCTGAAGTAGTCGTAGATGCTCCCCAACCCGATCTTGGCCTCGCTGGCGATCTCCCTTACCGTAGCCTTGTGGTACCCCTTTTTCTTGAAGACCTTGATGGCCCCCTCGATAATCTGCCGGCGTTTCTCATCGATTAAGTTTTTATCTTTGACTCGGGCCTTGACCTGCATAAGCACTCTCTCAAGGAATGGAGGAAAAGAGGAGAGAAACTACCGAACGAATGTTCATTCACATTATAGAAGCCTTGAATTTTCTGTCAAGCCAAATTTTCGGGAGACTTCCCTGAAGGCTATTTTCTGGGGATTACTCGCAGGGAAAGTTCCGCGAGTTGCCGGCTGTCCACGGCCGAAGGAGCATCGGTAAGCAAGTCAGTGGCCTTCTGCGTCTTGGGAAAGGCGATCACGTCCCGAATGGACTCAGCTCCAGCCAGGATCATGACTAACCGATCAAATCCAAAGGCGATTCCCCCATGGGGAGGCGCCCCGAATTCCAAAGCTTCCAGCAGGAACCCGAATTTTTCTTTGGCTTCGGCTGGCCCAATCCCCAACTTTTCGAAAAGCAAAGACTGCACCTCTCGCCGGTAAATACGTAGACTCCCTCCCCCTACCTCAGAGCCATTGAGGACCAAGTCATAAGCTTTGGCTCGCACTTTTTCCGGGGCACTGGAAAGCAATGGTAGATCTTCGTCGATGGGGGAGGTGAAAGGGTGATGCTTGGCCATGAATCGGCCCTCGGCCTCGTCGTATTCCAGGAGGGGGAAGTCTGTAATCCAGACAAATTGAAAGGTGCCCTCAGGAATCAGGTTCAACCTTTTGCCCAGATGGAGCCGCAGCCGTCCCAGGGCATCATTTACCACTTTGGCAGAATCGGCCATGAATAAAAGGATATCCCCCGGAGCCGGTTCCAAGCTCTGGCGCAGGGCCTCGCGTTCTCCCTCCGAGAAAAATTTGGCCACTGGCCCGCTTATGGCCGGCCATCCCTCGGGACCGACCCGCACCCAGGCCAACCCCTTGGCCCCCAATCCCTTTACGAATTCGTTGAGATCATCCAATTCTCTGCGCGAGAGGTCGCCCTTTATTTTTAGGGCCTTGACCATCCCTCCCCGCTGCAGAGGATCTGAGAAGGCCTTGAAGTCGGTCTTTCTCAGAGCTCTGGAGACATCCGTCATCTCCAGGCCAAAGCGGATGTCCGGGTTATCCACTCCATACTGGGCAACGGAATCTTCGTAGGTCAACCTGGGAAAAGGCGTGGCCAGCTCCTGCCCCAGCGTATCCCGAAAAAGGGCCTTCATCATCCCTTCCATCGTTTGATAGATATCCTCTCGGTCAATGAAGGACATCTCGATGTCAATCTGGGTGAACTCAGGCTGCCGGTCAGCCCGCAGGTCTTCGTCCCGAAAGCATTTGACTACCTGGAAATACCGATCAAACCCAGAAATCATCAGGAGCTGCTTGAAAAGCTGAGGTGACTGGGGCAAGGCATAGAATGTCCCGGGGGTTACCCGACTGGGGACTAAATAGTCCCTGGCCCCTTCAGGCGTGGATTTCGTCAAGAAGGGGGTCTCAATTTCCACGAACCCCTGACTGTGGAGGTAATCGCGAACCGACCTGGCTGCCCGGTCGCGCAAGAGGAGGCTCCGCTGCATTTTTGGCCTGCGCAGGTCCAGATAGCGGTATTTCAGCCTTAGATTCTCTGCTACCTCTCCATCTTCATCGATAGGGAAGGGAGGAGGGTTGGACTCGCTTAAAATCTTCAGTTCCTTAACTTGCACCTCCAGCGTTCCGGTCTTCAGGTCAGGGTTTTCCGTTCCTTCAGGGCGGGCGACCACTTTCCCCTTAATGGCAATGACGTATTCGCTGCGCAGGGCTGAGGCCTTTTCATGGGCTTCCGGGCTGAATGCGGGATTGAAGACCACCTGAACAATTCCCTCTCGATCCCTAAGGTCGATGAAAACCAGGCCGCCCAGGTCCCGCCTCCGGTTGATCCAGCCCATCAGGGTCACTTCCTGGCTGATATGCTCCGGCCGTAGATCACCGCAATAAAAGGTTCGTTGCCAATCTCCTAAAGCTTCACCCAACCCCTTATCTCCATTCTTATTCGCTTCGCCCCTCAATGAGGCGGAAATTCCTACCCAGTTAGACTACGAGTTAGTACCTTTTTCCCCTTTCAGTCTCGCAACAATCTCCCCCAGGGGAACCTCCTCTTGCTCCTTTGTCGCCATATTCCGAAGAATCACCCGATCCCTTTTCAACTCTTCTTCGCCCAGGATGATGACGTAGGGGCTTTTCATCCTGTCCGCCTTGCGCATCTGACCTTTCAGGCTTTTGCCCTCATAATCCAATTCTACCCAAATCCCGATGTCCCGTAGTTCCTGTGCCAGGGCAAAACCCTTCCGTTGCGCGCTTTCCCCCAACGTAGCCAGGAAAATTTGGGGATGCCGGAAAAAACTTTTCCTCTCCTTTAAAAGCAAAACCAGCCTTTCTACCCCGATGGCAAACCCGATCCCCGGAACGGAAGGTCCCCCGATTTCTTCCGCCAGCCCATCATACCTCCCCCCGCCGGTAACGGCGTTCTGGGATCCGAGATCTCCCGCGACCACCTCGAAAGCTGTGCGGGTGTAGTAGTCCAGCCCGCGGACCATCCTGGGATTGAGGGCATACGAAAGGCGGAGGTCTTCGAGCAACATTTTCACCTGCTCAAAATGCCGGCGGCAATCCGGGCAGAGATAATCCAAAACCACCGGGGCTCCGGCCAGAGCCGCCTGGCAATCTTCTTTCTTACAGTCAAATATCCGCAGGGGGTTGGTTTCGAGCCTTCTTCGGCAATCCTCGCACAGATTTTCCCTTTTGCTCTGCAGAAATTTCTGAATCTCCTCCTTGTACGGGAGGCGACAGGATGGACATCCCAGAGAATTCAGTTGCAGATTGAGGTTGGGGATCTTCAGGGCCTCCAGATAACGCATCAGCATGACCAGAATTTCGGCATCTGCCCAGGCCTCCTGAACGCCCAGGATTTCCGCATCGATCTGGTGGAACTGACGGTAGCGCCCCTTCTGGGGCTTTTCGTGCCGGAACATCGGCCCGATAAAATAATACTTGCCCACGGGCTCTTTTAAATGCAACCCATGCTCCAGGTAGGCCCTTACAATCGATGCCGTTGCTTCCGGTCGGAGGGTGATCGATTCCCCATCGCGGTCCCGGAAAGTGTACATTTCTTTGCCAACGATGTCGGTAGCTTCACCGATGGAGCGGGCGAAAAGCTCTGTCCGTTCCAGGATGGGGACGCGAAACTCCAAAAAACCGAAAAGTCCGAATACCCTCCGAGCCTCCTCCTCTACAAACTGCCACTTCGCTACTTCACCGGGAAGAATGTCCTTGAAACCCCGGATTCCTTTCATGACCAAGGGAAACTCCTCAATACTTTAAGATGTTTTGACTATAACCAAGAAAGGGCGGAGAGTCAAGGGAAACACTCGATTTCGGATAGCCGATTGGGGAATGCGGATTTCAGAATCCGGAAGGATGACCCGGGTTGATTCGGCCCACCCTCTTCCCTCTCCGGAGTAACAGTTTAGTCCCTATCTTAGCCACCCCCCACTGACAGGTCAACTTGAATTGTTATACAGGGTAGCTTGAGCCGTGGCCACATCTGCGGTGAGGAGGGTTTGGAGAAA